>PPYF01016702.1_pt1 | contig 98862 bp, 101 predicted proteins | sample 1559871 | NCBI WGS metagenome assembly PPYF01 (sample SAMN08240021, study PRJNA423297) | Human gut metagenome, whole genome shotgun sequencing project.
GACATATATTGTCGAATATAACCAAATGATGTTAAAAAAGATAATGGTAATAATATAAATAGTAGAAAGGATAACTCCTTGTTTTGTGAGTTTTTTTTACAAAAATAAGCAATGGAAAAAATATAGCAAGTAGATGATAAAAGAAAAAATAAGAAAGGCTGTTCAAATGCTATTGCTATTTCAATTAAAAGTCTAGGTATTAACTCCAATCTATTTATATCAACAACATTTGTTATCATTGAATAATAAGAAAAAAAATCATTTCCAGCATCATATCTGAGCCCAGAGAATAAAACCGTGATAATAACTAAAATATAAAAGAAAAAATCATTTTTAATTTTATTAGATAGAATTAATAAACATAAAACTATAAGCAAAAATAGAGTATAATAAAACACAATCTTATTCCTGTGAAAAAGATAAATTATTTTTTAAATAATCCATTATATGTATAACCAATAAAATAATATAATGATTTTATTAAGTTAAATTTTAATTCATGCTTATAAAACTTCCATTGGTACAATGCTGCATTAAATTTATTTTTTGTCATACCTGAATCAGTTCTATAAGATGCTAGTACATAAGGGAGACAATATGCATCACCGTATTGTTTTAAAATCTTTAACCATAACCCCATATCTTGTCTTTTTCTTATGAGAGGCATATATTGTTTTCCTATTATATAGGAATCATAAATAGCAGTTAGACATCCAATAATATTGCAATATAAAAGTTTATTATAAGATATAGATAAAGGGGGAGTTTTAATATTACTAATTCCATTTTTATCAAAGCACTGATAATAACTATATGTTAAATGATAATTATTATCTAACATAAATTTTATTTGAGCTTCTAGTTTATTTTTGCTCCATAAATCATCACTATCTAGAAAAGCAATAAATCGACCATTTGCTACCTCAATGCCTTTGTTTCTTGCTACACCAGCACCTTGGTTTTCATCAAAGGAAATAATAGTGATTCTGTTATCTCTAAATGAATTTATTATTTTTAGTGTCGAATCAGTTGAGTTATCATCAATTATTATTAATTCGAAATTTGAATATGTTTGTTTTAATACTGATTCAATAGCTTCTGAAATATATTTCTCAGAGTTAAAACAAGGCATAATTATTGAAACTAGATAGTCTTTTTTTTCTATATTCATAATTTATTTTGTTAATAGTTTTTTTAAATGTTTTTGACCTGAAACCATATATCGATAGAACTGAAAAAAGCCTAACTTTTTTTTATATATTCTATGTTTTTTTAAGCTAAACGCTAGTGAAAATAATAATCCCATGTTTCCAAATATTCTATAGAACATTGCGCCTTTTGCTGCAATTTTCTCAGGAGTCAAATAAAAATTTTTTCCTGATGAGATTGGAGGATGTTGACAAAGGACTATTGGGTAATATTTTATTGTACCTTTTAATTTTAAAATATCGGAGCAAAAAATATATTCTTCACCAGAATCAAAAATGCCTCCTAAACCAAATTTTGTATCAAAAAAAATCTTATTGGATGCTAAAAAACTTTTATTCAATAACATCTCTACGCTGGAGATTTTAGCCATATTAAAAATATTAAAGTAACCTTCTTTTAAGGGGTATTTTTTAAATTCACCGATATCGCAAGATATTTTTCCACAGCCTAATGAAATATCATTTAATTTCATTTTTTCTACTAGTTGAAAAATTCCTTTTATATTTACATAGATATCGTCATCTGCAATATATATGTATTCAACCGTATTTATCTTGTATAATTCTTTTAATGAATTATTTCTATTATTAGATAAACCTTTAGATTCAGTATATAACACTCTAAAATAAGGTAGATTGTTTTTTATAAATAAACCTACTTTATTTTTATCGATATCTAGTCCTTGTATAGATATGAAATAAATGATACCTTCTTGTTGAGGGAATTGCTCTTTTTTTATATTGAATAATCTATTTGTTGTGGTTGAAATTGATATTGCTATCATTGTCTATTATCTCATCATATTTACTTAGTAATAAATTAGCATCATACCTTTTTATGATATCTTCAGAAATTTGATTTCTATCAAAATCAATCTTAAGAATTAAATCTAACATTTCATTAAAGTTATTTTTCGAATAAATTAATCCATTGAAATTAGGAATAATAATTTCATTAATACCACCAGGGCAATCATTAGAAAGTACAGGGCACCCATAAGACAATGCTTCTAAGACAATATTTGGAAAACCTTCATAATTTGATGAAAGAATAAAAGCTTTTGCATTTAATAAATAACTACTTAAATCATCCTTAAACCCTAATAAAATTATGTTTGCATTCAAATTTAAACTATTAATTAGTATTTTCATTTCATTATATTGAGGCCCCATACCTGCAATATATAATTTTATGTTTTTCTTTAGAGCATTAGATGTTGAATAGTTTTTTATTAAATCTAAAAATCCTTTTTGTTGGGTGAGTCGGCCTGCTGCAAAAACATAATTTTCAGATTTTTTGTTATTTATTATAGACGGGTGACATTCAGGTCTAGTTATTGGGTTGTTAATTTTTATTATTTTCCTTGAGGGAATAGATGAATATATATTTAAGTCATTTATCATATCATTTGATTGGCAAATAATATAATCATAATTCTTCATTGTATAAAGATAGCCAAGCTTAAATATAATTCTTTTCAAAATATTAAAGTTTTTATTATATATGGATGGGATATTAGTTTCCCTATATATATATATTTTCTTCTTTCTATTTATAAATGGAAGCAAAAAAGAGAATGTTATACCAAAATATGCTACAGTAGTAAGAATTACATCATAATTTTCTTTAAGGATAATATTCCTTATTTTCCACATGGAAAATATTATTTTTTTCTTATTTAATAATGTTAACGATACGTTATTATCTAACCGCTTCCTGTTTTCATTAGTAATTTCATTATATATAATTACTATATGGACGTTGTTTTTTTTTGCTAATTGATTTGCAATTAAAACTGCATTTTTCTCAGCACCACCACCACCTAGTGAAGGTAATAATATTAGTATATTCATACTAAACCTTTTTAGATAAATTATAATATGTTCTAAAATAATCTATAGAGAATAACATTCTTGCTGTAGTTATACCTATGCACCCTCCAAGAATACCAAATTTTAATATTAAAATAAATGATATAGTACAGGATATTAAAGATATTCTAATAGAAATGTTGCGATAAATTAAGTCATACTTTTTAGGTAAAAAGAAGCCATCAGAAAATGAATTCATGAATCCAATGAATATAATGCTGATAGATAAAATATTTAAATAAATATTATTAGCATAATCTTTCCCTAAAAATAAATATAGAAAGTATTCTCCAAAACATAAAATAAAGACAACCGCTAAGACTGAGAAGAGTGAATTTATTTTTAGTAGAGTAATTATATGATTTTTCTTTTCACGTGAAAGGATAGGGAATACTGATCGTGCAAAGATATCTTGAAATGATGTGATTAATCCAATGATTCTGGTTGCAATTGCAAATTTTGAAAATTCACTAGGAGTCGATATTGAACCGAGTATTATTATAGGCAATGAATTATACAAATTGGGAGATAGAATACCTAAGAATACATTTTTTCCTTTAATAATATATCGATAAATATTTTTAGCTCTAAAAATAAATTTTAATTTGAATTTTAGTTTGATATTTAAATATAATAAGAAACCAGAAATAAAAAGAGGTAAAGTAGTAGATAAAATTAATAAATCTATATCGTCACTTTTTTTTATGAAAAATATTATTATTAATAAATTTATTAATTTAGTAAATAGAGAAGAGATAATAAGTATTTTTGTGTTTCCAATTGATAAATAAAACCATGCGCTAGTCAACACATAGCCTATTAGATACAAACTTCCTCCATATAATATCCAGTACGTGAAATGGACGTTTAAAAAGCATATAGAATAGCTAAGAGATAATAAAAAATAAACACTACCTAGAAATAATCTTAATGTTTGGTAATTAATGTATATAACAGAAAGTTTGATATTGTTATATTTATGATTAGATGCTTGCCTAACTCCTATATATTGAACACTATAATCTGTAATTGTATGACCGAATATTAATATAGTCATAAATAACAGATATTCTCCATAAGTATCAATTCCTAGGCTTCTAGAAAGAATAGGCATTGTAATTATAGGGATTAATATTCCTAATATGTTAATAGAGCTAAGGCTTACCAAATTACTTAAAATTTCTTTTTTTTTTGTTAATTCCATATTTAAATTCTATTCAGATTAAGTAGATTTCCTATAATTATATCAACATTTCTTATTTCTTTGTTGTTTAATTCTATATCTAAACCGGCGGCGGGTGTAAAGGTTAATTCACCAAAAAGAATATTATTATCATTTAAATAGAAATCTGCTCTTACAAAAGGAAATGGTTTTGATAGCTTCTCTGCATAGAAAAATAATTTCTCATAACCAATAGGTTTTGTTAGGATAGAGGCATCTGTTATATATTTATAATCTAGGCCGTATGGTAACAAATTCCAATCTTTATCTACGAAAAAAAATTTTGGTTTTTGGCTTTCTCTATCAGTACAAATCATAACGAATTCTGCCTTACCGTGAAAACAAAATACTTTATAATCTAGTGGTAATTCTTTACTTTCTGTTTCTATAAATTTTTCACAAATAATTTTTTTAGGAATATCTTTGTAACATAGTTCTACAGAATTCTTCCAATAATCTTCTTTCATCCATTTGGTTAAAGTTGTTATTATCTTATCTTGATTTAATTTTTCTTTATCTCTACATACAATGTTATAACCCGCTCCATGATTACATTTTAATACAAATTTATTTGGTAGAGCTTCCCAATTTATTTCTAAAGGAGAATTCCAAGTGTAATAAATATCATTTAAAATATCTTCACAATGTGTTTTTTTTATGTATTCCCTTACTTTATATTTATCAGCACATTGTGTAACTAATAAATTGTTTTTATATGTATTTAACTTTAACCATTGTAATTTTTCATTAAATGTTTTTGGTTGTTTTAAATTTAATCTTTTGCCAAATCGTCTGTAATATAATAATTTTGTAACTAGTGTAGGAAAACTATTGCATAAGCTTCTTAAGACTTTTTTTCGTATATGTTTTATATATTCATTCATCATTTTAATCCATAGCTACCGCACTGGGTTTACGGCCCCCAGAGCGCCAAAATTTCTCTTTTAAAACCCTTATCTATCTGTAATATAAGAGTTTTATTATATAAGCATACTTTAACAGTACGCAAAACCGCTTTGAGATTAGACTCTTCAAACCTGCGGGTCAAGCAATTGTTGGGTATTCTAACATTGATTAGGTATATATAAGTATCGGAATATCGACTGATTTAGCAAGATCATTCTGAAATATCTATAAAGATGGGAATGAAAAGAATATGCCACCTACTCTTCAATAAATGGCAGAATATTTTAATGTAGTAATTTTTTTATTGTATTGCTGTAAGCGTTAAAACTACATTACTCAAAATGTATTTACTTTGTATCAGGTAATTAGACTGTATTTATTCAATATAAAAACAGTCCTTATGGTTGATATGAAAGTAGTTTTATGTGATTTTATGGTAAATTTCTTAATTTAATCATAGGGTTATTTTCTTTTTTTCATAAACTTTCTTAAAGAATAGCTGAAACTGCCTTTTTGTATCATTTTCCCTTTTTGGGTTAGAAGTGAAGTTGCTACAAACGTAGGTATTTCAAGTGAATACTTGTCTAATAATTGATGAAGTTCATTTAAAGGCGATAAGGTTTTATCACTACTTCCATGGCCTGCTATCCCTACTGGTCGTGTATGATGTATTGGTGTAGAGTCTATAACACCAACTTTAATATTTTCTTCTTTAAATAAAATAGGCCAATAAAAATCTAGTCCCCACCCTGATTTATTTTCATTAAATGTTTGATATGCTTTAGAAATAATTTTCTTTGAAAAGCAGGGCGCCATTACTTCTACAAAATTAGTTTCTCTATATATTAAATCCGGTTCTTGTAGTAAGTCTTTATAGGAATAGTAACTATTATTAGTTAATGCTGGTTGGCAAAGATCGAATTGATACTTTTGCATTAATTCAAAAAATAAGTTGATATTTTCTACGGTACTGTCTAAGTCATCATCAGGCAACCAGATATAATCATAATCAGCCCATAACTCTGGATGGTTATGGAATAAATCGTATAATCCTTCCCATTTTGATCCTTTAAAGTGGTGTACATATTTTATATTATCTAAAGAATAAGGGATATCTTCACCAAAATAACTAAGAATTACATCAAATTGGGCATTATCATTAACCCAGTTTTTATGAAGTGAATTATCTCCACATCTAATTACTGCTAAAAATTTTGACATAGAATATTCTCTTGTTATTGGTGTTTGTGGTAGAACGACTTAAGTTCATTTTGATTTATTAAATCTGATACTAAGTTTTCTGCAAGCATAAGTGCTTCTTTAATTGATACATCCATATCCATATATCTATATACCTGCAAAAGTGATATATTTTTCTTTTTGAGCCAATTCTAAGTATTTGTTTAATATTTTATTTTCTTCTTCTAAATGAATGGGATAGTAAGGAATATCATTCTCTTCGCATATCCGACTATGTTCTTCAATATAAATCGTTTTATCATGAGATTCCCATGGTGAGAAGTGTTTATGTTCATGTATGCGAGTATAAGGTACCGCTATATCGCAGTAATTCATAACAGCTGTACCTTGATAGTCACCTATAGTTTCATGTTTTATAAAATCTAGTGTTCGATAGTTTAATCTACCTTCGCAATAGCCAAACCATTCATCTATTTTTCCAGTCCATATAATATGGTCATATTCTTCTCTTTCGCTATGGTCATACTTTTTATTTGTTATTACTTGTATATTTTTATGATCAAGGATAGAACGAACTATATCGGTATAGCCATGTTTAGGCATTCCTTGGTATTTATGAGAATAATAATTGTCATCATAAGTAAATCTTACAGGGAGGCGTTTTAAAATACTCGCAGGTAGATTTTTAGGGTCGCAACCCCATTGTTTTACTGTATAGCCTTTAAAAAAGGCTTCATATAAATCTTTTCCAATAAATTTTAGGGCTTGTTCCTCAAAGTTTTTAGGATCAGTAATAGATTTATCTGTGATAGTACTTAAAAAAGTTTTTGCTTGTTCAGGATTTAGCGCTTTTTGGTAGAATTGATTTATTGTATGTAGGTTAATAGGTAAAGAATATACTTGATTTTGATAAGTTGTTTTTACTCTATTTACATAAGGGATCATTTCACCATGTTTATTGATATATTCCCATACCACTTCATCGCTAGTGTGGAAGATATGTGGACCATAAACATGTTCCATAATACCGGTATTTCTATCTCGTTCTGTATGGCAATTACCAGCAATATGTGATCTTTGGTCTATTATCGTGATGTAATGACCAGCATCAGCTAGATGGCGACTAATTACAGCCCCTGTTAACCCACAGCCTACGACTAAAAATTTCATATTTTACCCTAAGAACTTAGTACATTTTGTATAAATTAATAGGGTAAAATATACAGTAATTATCAATAGTTAAAAATGATAATTATAATTTATTGCTTGAGCTAATACTTCCCCTAGGCAACCAAATCTCCACTCTTAACCCCCCTAATGGGCTATCGTCAGCTTTAACATGGCCTCGATGTTGACTAATTGCGGTTTCAACTATTGCCAGTCCCAGCCCTGTACCGCCGGATTCTCTATCACGTGCTTCGTCCGTACGATAAAAAGGTCGGAAAATATGCTCGCGATCTTCTGGGCTAACCCCTGGGCCATCATCATCAACAATAATAGTGATACCCTGATTTTGTTCGGTAAAGGCCACTTCAATACGAGAATGTGAATAACGCAAGGCATTGCGAACGATATTTTCAAAGGCACTCGCTAATGAGTAAGGATTGCAATAAATCGTCCATGGGCCTGGCGGGGCAGTTACTGTTAGGGTTTTATTGCTCTGTTCAGCCTCAAATTTCGCATTATCTAAAATATCGTTCCAAAGCTCATTCGCTTTTACGGTTTCACGTAATAACTCATTTTTATACTGGTTGCGAGAAAGCACTAATAAGTCATTGATCATGCCATCTAGCCGCTGTGTTTCTGTTTCAATACGCTCTAGCTCTTTACTTTCACCGCTACGACGGCGTAGTAATGCACTGGCAAGCTGTAAACGAGTTAATGGGGTGCGCAATTCATGGGAGATATCAGAAATCAATCGTTGTTGCGCTTCAACCATGCGTTCTAAGGCGCTGATCATCTGATTAAAACTGGTGCCTGCCGCTAAAAATTCTTGCGGGCCGGTTTCCAGCTCAGGGTGAGGGCGCAGATTACCTTTTGCCACATCATCCGCCGCATTTTTGAGTTTTCGTGCCGGTTTTGCCAAGCTCCAAGAGAGCCAAACCAGTAGCGGTGTACTGATAAGCATGGTGAATATCAGTAATAAAAGCGGTTTATCAAATAATAAATTGATAAAATCAGATTGTGGGCTACTTGATGGGCGCACTAAGTAAAGTTGGTAGTGATCTTCACCATCTCTAATGGAAAAGGGGCCTAACATCTCAGAGCGACCGTATTTTTTCTTTTTTGGATGGTCTGCGTTATCAGACTGTCCCATAAAGTTTCTGACAACTTGTATTTCATTACGTTGAGCACCAATAATACGACCTTCACTGGTGACAATAATAAGACGTTGACCAGGTGGTGCCCATTTATCAATGGCGCGGATTAATCGCCGCCACCATAGCAGATCGTTAGCCGGATCTTGCGCTAGTTCGGCTTCTATATGTTGCTCTAGCATAACACCTTGACGGTATTCACTTTCAAGTAAAGTGGTAAGCTGGCGCGAGTCCAGCTTGGGTACCATCATAACTAGCACTAGAACTAATGCTAGTGTCAGCCAGAATATGGCGAATATACGCGCTGACAAACTGTTTATCATAAAGATTTTTTATTAAGTTATTGAAACCATAAGATAACCACGGCCACGTAATGTTTTAAACCAAGGCTGCCCGTCTGTTCTTTCCGGTAACTTACGACGTAAGTTGGAAATATGCATATCAATCGCTCTATCAAAAGGTGTTAAGCGTTTACCTAACACTTCTTGGCTGAGATGCTCGCGCGATACCACTTGTCCTAAATGCTGAGCAAGTAGATAAAGTAACGTAAACTCAGTACCTGTTAGCTCTAATGGTTCATTATCAAAGCTGGCCTCTTGTCTACCCGGATTAAGTTGTAATTTATCGACTTGCAATATCGGTGAGGTGTTGCCATCGGTCTGTTTTTGTTCACTCCAGTTGGAACGACGTAAAATAGCCCTAATGCGTGCAACTAGCTCTCTATCGTTAAATGGCTTAGGTAAATAGTCATCTGCTCCCAGCTCTAGGCCAAGTACACGATCAAGATCGCTGCCTCTTGCCGTTAACATAATGACAGGTGTTTGGAAATTTTGGCGTAACTCTTTAAGTGTCTCGATCCCGTTCTTACGTGGCATCATGATATCCAGTAATAACAAGTCAATAGACGCATCCAGAAGTTTTAAAGCCTGTTCGCCGTCAGTGGCGAGCACAACATTAAAGCCTTCCATTTCAAGTAGTTCTTTCAATAGCGAGGTTAATTCGCGATCGTCATCCACTAATAAGATTTTATGCATTCGTCAATTCCTCCAAGAGAAAAATACGATAATAAATAGCGCGAATCTATGACTTTACGTTCTTTTACACGCTCTGACGCTAGTTTGCAGCCGTAAAGGTATAGTAATCCACATCGAGAACAATTACACATATTTAGGTCAGCATTAATAAGTCGGTATTATAACCGAATGAGGAGTGGGACAATGCGTAAAGTAGCAATGGTTGCACTAGCATCAATGTTTTTAGTAGCTCCGACGGTAGTAATGGCTGAAACATCAAATACAAATAATCAGCCTGCAGGGCAACAACAGTATAATGATAATTACCATTGTGGATACGGTTACGGTATGCATGATGGACGTGATAACCGAGGTCATCGTGGACAACGTGGCCATATGATGGGTAACAATAATTTCGGTGAGTCGCGTATGTTTAATGGTATTACATTAACAGAGCAACAACGTACTCAAATGCGCGATTTAATGCGCCAGCATCATCAAGATCGTTTTAATAACAGTGATTTTCGTCAGCGTCACGAAAATATGCATAAGCTAATTACCGCGGATAAGTTTGATGAAGCAGCGGTAAGAGCGCAAATACAAGATATGGACAAACAAGCAATAGAGCGCCGAGTTGAAATGGCGAAAGTTCATAATCAAATGTATCAGCTATTAACCCCAGAGCAAAAAGCGCAGCTAGAAAAGAATTATCAACAGCGTGTCTCTTCTGTTAGTCAGCAAAACCAGCAAACTCAAGAGAAAGCTAATTAGTGATTAAGTAAAGTCCTTTAGTAATGTAGTAAGAGTGTAGTAAAGCAGTACCTAGTTAGAGAGTAAGTAGCAACAACGAAGTTTTTTCCTTGCCATAGACACCATCCCTGTCTTTTGCAGCCCCTCTGGAGAGGGGCTTTTTTTTATCTATTATATTTTAAATCCTTATAAAACAAATAGATAATGATTTATGAGATCTAGCGGTAAGTCTCTAAAAGCATCTAATTTCATCTCAAGTGTGGACACTTTGTGGACACTTTTAAAGGCTTATAAATGCTAAATTTCCACTTTACCTTTTAATGGGTTTAGTGAAATGGCGAATTGCAAATAATCAGGTGCTAAATGAGCATATGCCATTGTTTGGTTTATGCTTGCATGGCCTAATATTTGTTGTAGTGCAACAATATTCCCCCCATTCATCATAAAATGACTAGCAAATGTATGCCTTAATACATGAGTTGCCTGTCCTCTCGGTAGATCGTTTTTTACCGCCTTTAGTTTCGTTCTGAAAGATTCATAATCAACTTTAAATAAAGCACCAGATGTTTCACTTCTTAGGAGTTTCTCCAGCTCTTCTGAGATCGGAACGGTTCGCTGTTTACCATTTTTGGTTTTTAAAAAGGTAACTCGTCCATGCATGACTTGCTTGCCTTTTAAATTAGCCGCTTCGCTCCACCTCGCGCCCGTACTTAAGCAAAGTAGTGCTACTCGTTTTTCATCCCCATCTAATACATTTAATAACTGACGTATTTCCTCTCGAGATAAAAAAGTCATTTCTGGCTCTTTTTCTTTTAATGGTGGTAATCCTTTAATTGGATTGTCACCGTTGAATAACTCAAATTTTTTCAGAACAGTTAACATGCCGGATAAGCGGTACATGTCACGATTGATTGTTGAAGCACTAACGGAATTGCTAAGTCTCTCTGTTCTGTGTTCAAGCAATACTTTTTTATTTAGGCGGTTTATTGCCGGATTTTTTAGGGAAGCAATAGTCTTGTTTAATTGGCGTTTTTCAATATCACCATTTTTAAGGTTAGCGCCATGATATAACCACCATAAATCTAATAATTCGCTTAATGTCCGGCGATCTTGTTTTGTATCGGAAATATTCGCATTAGCCATTGTGTATCTTTCAAATGCAATAGCTTCTGCTTTTTTGTTAAAGACTTTCCTGATTCGATATCCTTGTCGTCCAAGAGGTCTTATATCCACTAAATAACGGCCATCATCGGTTTTTTTAATAGGCATATTAAAGCCCTCCGATGTGGCAAATTGATTGGCTATCTATCCAATCAATAAAATCTAAATGTAGGTCTAGCCAGTTTTCTTCTCTGATTGGGGTAATGTTGTTGAATCTGCTCCATCAGGGGAGAGAGACGGGCTAATCTGTCCAATGGATTCGTTGGTCTTTCCTGTTAGAAGCCATAAAGTGTATTTCTCAAATCTAGGATGATTAGTAAATTTGACTATTGACGACTCCGTAAGCTGAATTCCTTTGGTTTCATAGTTATTGAGAGTTCCATAAGAGATACCTAGCAATTCTGATAGCTCTTTTCTGTTAAGCCCTTCCGCTTCTCGTATTAAGCGAATTTTATCTCCAAGTCTTGACGTGTTGGTCATATGTGTCTAATATCCTCTTTAGTTGGTCACATGTGTCTAACTATAAAAAGCCTAAAGATGCAAAGAGAAGCATTTATAAGCATTCAAGAAAAGGATTATGACATATGAGTGAGAAGAACGCAGAAAGTTATATGCAGGTCTATTACCCAGTTGATGCCGTGCCTTATCAAAAATTTGCGGAGTTAATTGGTAAAACTCCAACCGCAGTTAAAAATATGGTTGATAACAACAAACTACCGCTTATCCCTTGGCAAAATCCAGATAACAAGGCAAACGCAAAAACTCGTGGTGAGAATTGGGTTTATATCCCTGAATTTAATCGTGCAATGAGAGACGCATTTGAAAATCGTCCAAGAGAATTGCGTGACGCATGGCTTTTATGGGTAGGGCTATAAGATGCAGGTGAAACAAATTACAGAGCATAGTTTTATGTATCGCGGTTTCACCATTATTAAACTGCCAAGAAAAGCAGTAACACCGATAACTCGTTATCACGTTTGGCTAGATGATCAGTCATTCGGTAAGTTTGATGCAATGGCGGAAGCAACTAAATATATCGACTTATTAAAAGGTGACATTCAATGAACCAATTAATTAAGCAAAGAAATAAATACAAATTAAGCAGTGAATCTTTTAAGGATAAAGTTAATAAAAAATTATCAGAATCTAATGTTATTTATATTGTTAGTTTTATTTTCTTTGTGAGTTATTTATTAATTTCAGCTTTAAGTTAGGAGGCGTTTATGTCAAGTGATAAGGATTATTCAACAACAGAAGTCCATCTTACTGGTTGGGGCGGTGTTGAGCACGTTTCTGACAAAAAAAGAAATGTAAGTGCTAGATGTTTAAAAGAATTAAAAGTTAAACAATTTAATCTTCGCAAAAAGTTAATAGATGTACTTCATGAAGCATATGATGACGGTTTGTGGATAGACCTTATTCAAGAAGAATTAAAATTACTTTCGAGTGAAGAGTTTATTGTCTGCGATGGCTTTGATTGTGACGGAAAACCAATTTAAGCAGAGTTGTTATGCATCAGAATCTATCAGGGGCTAGAGATATTTACTTATGAATGCCGCGGAGCTTATTCAAGCAAGAGAGCAACTACAAGGCAATGATGATTTTTATCAGTCTAAAGTAAAGCACTATCATAATGATGGTCTTTCATTTGATGAGCGCGTCAGTGGTATGAATAAAACAGCCGAAGTTAGGGCTGATTTATTAAGTAAGTTAAATAAAAATAGTGATGATATTTTGATTGGTGAGTTTCTTGATTATTTAAAGAATGAGAATAGCCGTATATATCAGATGATTTATTACCTTGCTGAGATAGAAAAAGAAAAGAACGGAATAGATTATTTATTATTAAAGAGGAAAGATAAAATAAAAATAATTAATGCACTTCATCAAATAAAAGTATTGAGCGCATTAATCCCAAATAAATTAGCAATGCCTATTTAATTACACCTAAAAAATAAATGACATTTATTTGTCAGGACTTTTTATATCTGATTATCAGAGGTCTGATTATGTCTAAAGAAAGTGATGTAACCGATTTAATTAAAGCCGTTCGAGAAGATGAAAGAAAATCTCGGGCGGTTCTTTTTTCTGCCCGTTTACGCAAATTAGCATCAAAAGCACTAAGTGAACGAATGGAGCCTTCACAAGTATTTCAATTATTAGAAGGTGAAGCCGAGTCTATCGAACATCAAGCGCAGGAATGGAATTATGTCTAAAGAAATGGATTTAGCCTGCGAACAATCACAGTTATTGCTTGATAAACAAATAAAAGCAGTAACAGGGCGTTACATAGGTGTATCAGCGTTTGAATGTGAAGATTGCGGTCGTGAAATACCCGAAAAGCGCCGTATTGCGGTAATGGGATGCACTCGCTGTGCAGATTGCCAAACGGTGTATGAGCTGAAATCTAAGCATTATCGGAGTGTGTGAAATGGCGAATAAAACCATTCTGAAATGGGCGGGGTCAAAAGTCCGTATCATGGATAAATTAATTCCACATTTGCCAAAAGCAAAGCGCTTAGTTGAACCGTTTGCGGGTTCTTGTGCTGTTATGATGAATACAGAATATAACGAATATTTAATTGCAGATGTCAATCAGGATTTAATTAGTTTATATCGTAATGTCGTAGAACATACTGAAATAATGGCGCGTAAAGAGTTCTATGCGTGGGAAGAAAACAATCATAAAAATGATTACATTGCTATTAGAAAGTTATTTAATTCAATTAAGATATTAGATAAAAACGAGTGTGATCAATATATACAATCTGCTCGGTTTTTATATTTAAATCGTCATTGCTTTAATGGATTATGTCGATATAACAATTCGGGTAAATTTAATGTGCCATTCGGAACATATGCCCGTGTTTATTTTCCAGAGGAGGAAATCAGACAATTTGCTGAGAAAGCCACTAATGCCATTATCGCTTGTTTAGAATGGCAAGATACTTTGTCACTCGTTGATTTCGGTGATGGTGTTTATTGTGATCCTCCATATATGGGAGATGGAGGTAGTTTTACTAAATATCATCACACGGATTTTACTCACGCTCAGCAAATTGAGTTAGCTCAAGCATTAAAGGCATTAAATCAATCACAAGGTAACCCGATTACTGTCTCTAATTCCATTCACGCCAAAGAGCTGTATGCCGATCTCGGTTTTATTATTCACGAGATTGATGCGCCTCGTTCTATTTCTGCAAATGGAAACCGCCAATCAGCAAAAGAGATTATCGCCGTTTTGCCGGAGGTATGCTGATGGAACAGGGTTATGTCGATATTCAAGATCCAAAAAATGGGGTGCATATTACTGGCACTCGTTTTGCTATCGTTTATTGGAAAAAACAATTTGGATTAATCGAAGTCACTGTGATTGACGGTCGGGTTCGTCGTGAAGTGATTGCGTGGTATGACTCTGCAGTAAATGTGACGGCTGGCGTTGTTGGGGCACATGTGAGTCGTGTTATTAGTGCTGAAATTAAATCTATCTCTGAATTGATAGAGGTAATGACTCACGTTGCTAAACTGTGCGAAACGGCCATTGAAATTATTGATCCGAAGCATTTAGGCGGTGTGCGGTAATGGCTAGCCGTCTGATTGATTTTTCTCAGCCTCCTGTTTCCTATCCTGCTGATATGCAATGGACATATTGGTGGAATGGGAAACAGCATGAGCCAGTTGTTTATGAAAGACCGCTTACCCGTGAGCAATTGGCTCAGGGGCAAGCGATTTTATTCGATATTGAAAAACTGCCTCGCTTTCTTAAATCTCGCTTATTTAAGTACATCGAACATCTTAAAAAAGAGAAAACGCCGAAAGAAGTTCATAACTGGCTGGTCTTTAAGTTCCATAAAAGCGTTTATCAGCGTTTGCAAGCCGTTAATGCGCGCTATGGTTTAGCGAAAGATAAACGTCAATTTTTATTAGATAGAGATTTTGATCAAGCCATGTTCTTTAATCGCTTGCCCGATGCGCATGACAAAATATTGCGTCATATGGCGAAGTCATTTGCGAACGCGTGTGACAACTTATTCGATGAATTGGCTGATCAGGCAATTGTTGAAAATAACGGTGATCGTGAGGTGTTACTTAACCTAAAAGTGATTAACCCTATTTATCATCAATTAGGAGAGTTAATTACCTATTTACATGTAACACCGTTGTTTTGGGGAAAAGCTCAAAAAGGAAAACTAACACCAGAAAATGCGTTGTCCGGATTAAACCGGTTAACAGATGAAAATTGGTGGCTGAAAAAGTTAAAAGCTCATCGTCAACGTTGGCGTGAGTCTTTGCATATTGCCTTTGGTGATGTGAATTCAGATAAGACACCTTACGCCAGTAAAAATGCGGTTCGTGAAGTCAGAGCGCAACGTTTAGCGAATATGAATTATCTTGAAATGATGGATATTCAAGACGTTGAATCGGGTGATCGCTTCGATTTAATGGAAAAAGTATTAGCGAGTATCGCTAACCCTAAAATTCGCCGTATGGAATTAATGGCACAAGCCGCAGGTATTCAAAAAATCGCAGAAGAACGGGGTGATATTGGTTTATTTATTACGTTAACCACCCCTTCAAAATACCATCCCACCAAGCAAATTAACGTTTCTAAAGATGAGAAAAAGAAAAAAGTTCTCATTAACGAGAAATGGAATAACAGCGCATACACTCCGAAAGACGGTCAACGTTATTTAGTGAGGGTATGGGCGAAAATTCGCACTGCTTTTAAAGATAACGATATTAACGTTTACGGGATCAGAGTTGTTGAACCTCATCATGACGCTACACCCCATTGGCATATGATGATGTTTCTGGATAAATCTCAACGTGCATCAGCGATTGAGATCATGCGTAAGTATGCCCTTGAAGAAGACGGCGAAGAACGGGGCGCAAAGAAACACCGTTTTGAAGCAAAGCATTTAAATAAAGGCGGTGCTACGGGTTATCTCGCTAAATATATCTCAAAAAATATCGACGGTTATGCATTAGAGGGCGAAGTTGATGACGAATCGGGAGAATTATTAACCGAGGTTGCATCAGCCGTTACTGCGTGGGCGTCTACTTGGCGTATTCCTCAATTTCACATGTTTGGCTTGCCGTCTAAAGGCGTATGGCGTGAGTGTCGTCGTATTCGTGGTGTGAGTATCGCTGATAAGTTGGGTGATATAGCGGAAAAAGTAAGAGCGTCCGCCGATGCGGGAGATTTCGCCGCTTATATCGAGCACCAAGGAGGCCCTAACGTTAAGCGTAACCTACAAACGTTATTAGTCGCTCGTACTGTTGCCGATGAGCCGAATTCTTATGATGAAGAGGTGATGCGAATAATCGGATTATATTCGCCGATAAAAAGTAGTGATTTAGTAAAAACGCGTGAGCGTCAGTATCGTTTAGTTCGTAAATCTAAGCAGGATATTGAGGCAATTGAGCATAAGCGTAAGTCAGAAACGGGGCGGGTTTTGACTTTAAAAAGCGCGATCAGCGCGCCTCGGAGTCCTGTCAATAACTGTGGATCGGGCAGTTCACCCGATATTAAAAACCCACACGATAGGGGCTTAAAATCGCCCGTATGGGGGATTTCTGAGCCTGAATATTTCAACCTATGTTCACAATATAGCGATTGGGAGAAATCATTTGGCGAGGTTTTAGAGCACAAAAAGAGTCAGCGAATAATTTCAACGGTGTCATTAAGTGAAAATCAGGAACGTTTGATACCTGAATTCAAAGCCTTTGCCGAAAAAATGGGATTGGATTTACCACCAGACACAATGTGGTCAATGGTGATGAACGGTATGCGCCTGAGTTATGGCGATGAAGTGATTTGGTTTGAGAACGGGAAGATTCAAATTTCATCAACGAAAAGTGAAAAAGTTAATTTTGAAGAAGTGAAGCAAAAGAATATCTCAAATACACGAGATAGGGTAATGGCTAAGGTTAATAAATTGAGAGGGGTAAATGATTAAATATTTAATTTTGTTTTATTTATTGGTATCGGTAACTCTTTTTATATACAGGACTATTAAATCAAAAAAGAGTTATCACGATAAATATAGTTTTGGCGAAGCGATAGATTATTCAACGTTATGGCCTCTTTATATTTTTATTGCGCCATATTTTTTTATTGCAGAGAAATATAGAAAATTTATTGGTATGAGTGAGGAGAGATAAAATGAAAGTCAAGGTAACAACTGATTTGTTGATAAGTTTATATAGCAAGTTAGATAAATTATATCCATGGCAAAGACGTTGGTATAACCACAGGTTTGAAAGAAATAGATATTTACATAAAGCACGTCAAATAGGTAGCAGTTATTTCTTTGCTCTAGAGGGTTTACTAGATGCCTGTTTAACGGGAAGAAATAAAATATATATAAGCCATGTTTGTGGGTCAGATGATGAATTTATCTCTAATGAAATGGAGATTGTTAAATATTTTTTAGGTATAAAAAGTAATAATTCTATAACAAAAATAGAATTAGATAATGGTGCGGTATTGTATTTTTTACCTGAGAATCGTAAGTCATGGGTTGATATCATTGGTGACATTTATGTTTCAGAATGGAGTTGGTTTCAAGACCCTTCTTACATTGTAAGTCTAGTTAAATCAGTGAGTTTAAATAAAAAATGGAGAAAGACTTTTTATTCAAGTCGTTCAAAGTCAGATAATGGCCACATTGCTGATAATGATTATTTTAAACATCATAAAATTTTTGATGAGGAAACGTATTGGGATGTTGTTCCATCTATTAATATGGAGTGTTATAACTTTTTAAATATGGAAAATATAAGAAATGATAGGGGTGATGATTATTTTAATGAAATGATATTGTGTCAATTTAATAAAAATTGATTTATGGAATTAACAAAAAGTGGCTTAAAATATTCTTAGGAATAATTTAAGCCATCATGGAATTAATCTATGGACATGTTTTCAAAGTAATCGGTTATCGTTTCTAAGTATCTTACTTTTCTTCCAGCATAACCTTCTATACCTATAAAATAATTTTCATTTTTAAGTTTTTTAAATTCTTCACCAGTAAGTAATTCATAACGTAGTACTATATATAAATAGTGAATTGATGTATCAAATAAACCCTGATCCAATGGTATATTCAATAGTGTAAGTACTTCTTCTGGAGTTGTATTCCTTCTTTTTAATTTATCTAATAATGGCTCATTGTTAATTTTCAAAAAACAAACCAAAGCAACAATAACTTGATATGGCTTATCAAGCATCATTATTTTATTGGAGTTTTTAATAATTGAAATTAAAGAATAACATTTCTCTATTTCTCTAAGAGATACATTGTTGAAGTTAAATAGGTACAGTAGCATATTAAATGCATCGCTTTCTTTCATAAGAATATTATTTTTATCTATATGTTGAAGATAAGCACCTAAAGTTAAATGTTTAGGCATGCGATACCCTTCGCTATTTATGTATTCTTCTGTTGTAAATATATCTTTAGGCAAGGTAAACCAATAATCTATAAATTTATTTAAATATAATGATGAGTTAATATTTCCATATCTTATTTTTATTGATTCTTCAAATTGTTGCTTATTCATAACTAGTAAAAAATAAAAACCTTCAACATTAAATATGTGTTTTATTAATTCTAAAAGATTTAATGAGAAATCAGGTCTTGCTCTATCTAACTCATCAATAATAAATAAGGTTTTATTATTTGTTTTTTGGTGTATAGACCTTAATATGGCTCTAAAACTTTCGATTTTATCCTCTTCTTCTTGTGAGTTTTTTATTTTATCTTCGATGTAACTTTCCCAAGGGGCATTTGTGGCATCAACAATTGATTCCTTAATTTTATCTATATCATCACTGTCGATTAATTTAGAGGTTAATATATTGATTATACTTTTAGGAACTTGTTTTGAAATGCTTAAAACAACACTTTTACCTGTTTGGAATACTTTCTCTTTTATAGATTTTTCATCATGTTCTATACTATTGTATACACATGATATCATTGGTAATAATGGGTCTTTTTGGTAATCATTTTTAAAAGAGTCAAAGTAAATAACATTAATATTATTTTCTGATAGTTCTAATTCTGCTTTTAGCATTTTTACAAAAGAGGTTTTACCATTTCCCCATTTATCATTTAATGCAAGAACTAAGTTACTATCTTCAGAATGGTTTACGACATTAATAATTTTCTCATATAAAGCTTTCCTATTAAAAATATCATTTTCGCTTGTAAATCCTTGAGAAAAATCAGGTTCTTCTGGTGACAATCTCATAACGACTCCTTAAATATGTTTAATATGAAATCTATTTAGATAGTTACTATTGCATGGTAAGCAATTCTGAATAATTTTGCATGATATTGAATCTATTGTGCCGTCATTTTTTATATACACTAATGCCATTGCTAGGCGCAATGATGAGAATTTGCATCTGCATAAAAATCGACACATTTAGTGCGCGGGCGTGGCGGGGTCACGATTGCGTTTTGAGGGGGTTAAAAACATTATTCCTCGCAAATTTCCGGCGCGTAGAGCGATTAAAACAAGAAAAAGATATCTGAATATCAAATAAATTACGTGCGCTTAAAATGGATTGTAGGCGCATTTAATACGGGTTTGAGAGGGTGAAAATTAGGCGGATTCGCCTTATCAAGGGGTAAAGGGTATAATAGAATCGGGTCACTATTATTATTAGTCAGACCGATACTTATACCTTACAGGTAAAAAAATACCGCCAGTGTCGGCGGTATTGTTCTTTGTGCGGTGAGGTTACTTATCATCTAGTGTGTACTTATCAAACTTAATCACTTCTTCACCTAACCAATCATTAATTTGTAATATCTTGCTTTGTAGTGGCGCCAACTCATTACGAAAGAAAACCTTTGCTGCTTTTTCAACATCACCAAAGCCACCGGTATTCTGTGGAATGATCCCCATCATTTGAGGTGGTACACGGTGCGCCGCTAACATATCGTCACGGCTGACATTCTTGATATTGAGAAATTCATCTTTTGCCGCAATTTCGCTTAATGGAATAACTTGCACACCGTCTTTTTTGCCGTTCGGCGCGTGGATAAATAGATTACGGAAATTGCCGGGGCCTTTTGAGTTTTGCATTGCTTTACGGATTTTATCAATGTCGCTTTGATTTTGTGAGGCGTCACTGACGTATAAAATAAATCCGGCATGGCTTCCGTTGCGATAATATTTAACACGAAACAAGGTTGCTGCTTCATTCAGTAGCACTGACATTGTAGAGGCAAGATATTCTGGTAACCCGTATAGCTCTTGATTTAAATCGGGTTCGTATAACTGAAACACGCTACCGGGTTTAAACTCATAAGGCTGTGAGTCATAGCCATAACGCACAAACCAATAGCTATCATCAGCAACACCACGGCGGGTATATTTGGCGAGAACGGGGGTGAGTTTTAATAAGTTACCCACCATATTATTACGACGTTCAAGGTAGGCATTGCCAAAGGTTAAGAAGTCGAGAGCAAATCGGCTAAAGTCTAACTTAGAGAGAAAACGGTTAGGCTGAAATGTGCTGACTAAAATATTACGTTTGACATAAATTGCACTGCTATGATGCGTCGCCGCACGAAACAGTTTTGATAACCCATCAAAGCTAACCGGTGGCTCATACCAATTATCAATTTGCGCACACTCCAGATAATCAAAGATTTCTCGTTTATCTAACACCGGAACGGGATCACCAAAGGTAAAGGCTTCCATGCTGTTATTGGCGGTTGCCGTTTGTTGTGCTTTAAAACTTTTTTTATTTTTACAGCTCATCAATAAATCTCCACAATGTTATTACTGTTCTCGGTGGTGCCGGTTAATGGTTCGTTGAAAAGGGCGTGCATCGTTGCCCATGCAAGGTCAGCATGTCCGCTTTCTTCACTGCGTGAGGCTTCATAAGTAGGTCGGTTACCACTTCCGGTGGTCGTACGGCGAATGGAAGTAAAAGATTGAATGATATCAACGCACTGTGCATCGAACTCTAAACGTCCGTGACTAATCACGTCATAGGCTTTAATCACTAAGGCATTTTTGACATTCGGGTTATAAATAAACTCACGCGCAGCAGGAAAAAACTGGATGACATTCTGATAAACCCCATGTCCTAAGCCGGTGGTATCAATGCCCATATATTCCACATAGAAACGTTCGGTGATTTTTTTAATGGCGTCAGCTTGTGCGCGAAAATCCATACCACGCCATTGATGACGCTCTAATATGCGAAATTTTCCTCCGGGTACTTTCGGCGGCGCGATAACCACACAACCGGCACTATCACCATTTTCACCGCCTTTGCTTGGGTCGTAACCCACCCAAACCGGATCATAACCATAAGGACGAAGCGCTAACGGTTGAATGTCGTCCCACACTTCCCAACTGTCCACCATGCAGTTTTGCATCATGTTAAAGTTGAATAGGGATTCGATATCATCCATAAAGTGACACATTAACAGGTTGTTATATTCGTCCGGGCTATACTCTTTTTTGAGTTGCTCTAAATCGAATAAATCACAACCGCCTCGCAGGGCATCTTCAATATTGACGATTTGTCGCCATTGCCCATCTTCACATAAACGTCCATTGACTAAGGCTTCATGTGAGATATCAATATCAACTCTGTCTTCTTTTTTGCGCCCGCGGTTATATAACTTGCCTGACCAAAACGGATAGGCCTCATGGCTCATGGTTGACGGTGTTGAAAAGTAGGTTTGTCGCCAATGTTTTTGTATCGCCATACCCGAAGTCACTTTGCGTAACTCCTGAAATTTCGGGATCCAAAAGGTTTCATCCAGATATAAATTACCGTGATAACTTTGTGCTGTGCGTGCATTAGTGCCAAGGAAATAGAGCGTTGCACCGTTGCTTAACATCAATGGGTCGCCTTTTAATTCAACATCAACCTCTAATGCCATTTTGATAATGTATTCACGGAACATATAGGCTTGCGCTTTACTGGCGGAGAGGAAAACCTGATTACGTCCGGTGGTCAGGGCATCAATAAAGGCTTCACGGGCAAAGTAGAATGTTGCGCCGATTTGACGGGATTTTAAAATATTGCGGATACGGTGATGACCGGCGCGATACCACACCTTTTGATATTCAAACAACGTATTGCGAAAGATATCTTCCAGTTTTTCAATTTGTTCTTCTGAAAAGAAGTTTTTCTCTGGCTGACGGCGTTCGCCTTTGTTGCGGTTAGCAATTTTAGGATTAAGGTTCGTTTCATTACCACCGTTTTGATATTTTCTGATCCGCGCCATGCGTTCAAGTTGACGTCCTAACAAGTCGATTTCTTTAAAATCTTTGCCTTCTTTGCTCTCTTTTAGAATTAGATTGCAATAACGTGCCTCAACGGTTAACTCTGCGCGTTCGGTAGGGCTGATTTCATCCCAATTATCGCGGCGTTTCCAACTGTGAATAGTGGACGCCTTCTCGCCTAGCGATTCCGCTATGCGAGCAATGCGGTAACCGGCAAAATACATATGCATTGCTTTTTTTCGGTTATCAAATGTTTCTGTAATAGTCATTGCACAATCACGATTTCTTGCTTAAGTTACGGCTAGTCTATTGACCGCTGATCACCTATTCGCTTTATTCCCGTTGTGCCATATCTCAGACAAACCCTATCCATTGTTTAACGCCCCTTTTAACCGACAACATACAGACCAACGAATAAACGGATGCAGTCTGGAGTAGTGCATGTCGAAGAAATCAAAACCGGTTCGTCTTTGTGTTGAAGGGGCGACAACGGACGGGCGTCGAGTTGATCGCGAATGGTTAACCCAAATCGCGAAAAACTTTGATCCCACGGTTTATGGTGCGCGAGTCAATATCGATCACTATAACTATTCATGGGCACCACGCTTTGGTGATGTGGAGTCGGTGTATACCGAGGAAATTAAAGAAGGGGCACTGGCGGGTAAGTTGGCGCTATATGGTGTGATCAATCCGACGCCTGATTTAATTGAACTCAATAAAAAACGTCAAAAAGTCTATACCTCTGTTGAAATTGACCCGAGTTTTTCAGATACCGGCGAAGCGTATTTAGTTGGGCTGGCGGTCACCGATAACCCCGCGAGTTTAGGCACTGAAATGCTGCAATTTAGTGCTAATGCACAAAGTAGCCCGCTTTCAGAGCGCAAACAAAGCAAAGATAACGTTTTTACTGCTGCAGAAGAAAATCACTTTGAATTTATTGATGAAAACACGCAGAGCGAGAAGCCGGGGCTTTTTAGCATTATTAAAGAGATGTTTTCTAAAAAACAACACAGTGATGATGCGCGATTTACCGATGTGCATCAGGCGGTGGAGCTGTGCGCCCAAGAAGTACAAACCCTTTCTGCAGAAATTACCGCATTAAAAAACGCCGACCAAAGCGAAGCGGTAAAAGCGCTCACGAAACAACTCACGGAATTAAAAACCCAATTTGAAAATACAGACGCCTCGTTCTCACATCGTCCGCCGGCCACGGGTGGCGAAAATAATAGCGAAGTGCTGACGGATTGCTAAGGTAGTGAACAGATCATGAAAAAAGAAACTCGTTTTAAATTTAATGCGTACCTCACGCAACTCGGTAAAATTTACGGTGTTAGCGCACAAGAGTTTAGTGATACAAAGGTTCAAATTGAACCGTCTGCCGCGCAAACGCTGGAAACCAATATTCAGCAGTCAGCAGAATTTTTAACACACGTTAATATCGTGCCCGTTGATGAGCAAGTGGGTGAGGCCATCGGTTTAGGTATCGGCTCAACTATCGCAGGCACTACCGATACAACAGCAAAAGAGCGCGAAACAAGTGATCCGATTAAGCTGACCAAAAATAGCTATCATTGCCAGAAAACCAATTACGACACCCACCTTGATTACGCCAAAATTGATATGTGGGCGAAGTTTACCGACTTTCAAACCCGTATCCGCGATGCGATTATCCGCCGTCAAGCATTAGACCGCATTATGATAGGTTTTAATGGTACGCACCGCGCCGATAATTCTGAACGGACAAAATACCCCTTACTGCAAGATGTGAATTCAGGCTGGTTACAAAAAGTGCGTGAGCGTGCACCAGAGCATGTGATGGGCAGTGAAACGAAAGACGGCGCAACCTCAGCGCAGCCTATTCTGGTCGGTAAAGGGCAAGCTTATCAAAATCTTGATGCATTAGTGCAAGATACGGTCGATACTGCGATTGATCCTGAATATCAGGACGATACCGGTCTTGTTGTGATTTGTGGCCGTAAATTATTAGCAGATAAATATTTTCCACTGGTTAATAAAGACCAAGATAACAGTGAAAAACTGGCGGCAGATACCATTATCAGCCAGAAACGTATCGGCGGTTTGCCGGCTGTACGTGCGCCGTTCTTTCCTGACAATGCGTTTTTTATCACCCGCCTTGATAACTTGTCGATTTATTTCCTTGCGGATTCTCGTCGTCGTCAAGTGTTAGATAATCCAAAACGCGATCGCATCGAAAACTACGAGTCCGTCAATGAAGATTTTGTGGTTGAAGATTTTCGCGGTGTGGCACTGGTCGAAAATATTGTTTTTGAAGATGTAAAAGAGACATCGCCAGAAACAAAAAAAGAGGGGGTAGCTTCTGAAAATGAGGTCGTCAAAGACGAAAAAGCAGTAACAGAAGAAACACCAACTGAAAATAAAAAGGCGAAATAATGGCATTATCTCCGTGGGAAAAACACCGCATGAGCCTTAGCGCGCAACAGTCCAGCCAATTGGGTGGGCATGTTAGCCGCAATACACAGGGCTATCACATGATGCTGTTACGTCTTGCGACAGATAAAAAAGAGCTAAAACATTTTCAGTCACGCGAACGCAAAGAAGCTTATAAGCGCAAGATATTGGCCAATTATCAGCCGTGGGTTGATGGGGCATTGTCCGGTGGTAGCGGTGTGCAAGATGATGTCTTAATGACGATTTTGCTGTGGAAAATTGATGCGGGAGATTATGAGGGGGCGTTAGATATTGCTGTTTACGCATTAGCTAACCGTTTAGTGATCCCCGGTGTTAACCGCACCACGGGCACCGTGATTGCCGAAGAAATCGCCGATTCTGCCATGCGAGCGTATGCCGTGAAATCACCGGTTTCATTGGCAACATTAGAGCGTACACGTGCTTTGACCGATGATGAAGATATGCCTGATGAAGTGAGGGCAAAACTCTACAAAATCTTAGGGTTAGTGCTACGCGATAATAATCGCCCACAAGAAAGCTACTGCGTATTAAGTCGAGCCTTAGAGTTAAACATGAATATCGGTGTGAAAACCGAATTAAAACAACTCGATAAAGTGCTTAAAGCCCAGCGTGACGCTGAAAAAGCATAGTGACACCACGTCAGGGCGGCACGGAAAAAGCAATTTGCTTTCTTTCGTCCACCGCCCACCTATTTTAAGGTTTTCTTATGGATTATGTTTCTGCTAACCCTGTACCACAAAAAGACGAAACCATTAAAAACAATGGTTTTTTCCCTGATATTCAAACTCGTGATTTTCAATTGCAAACTCGCGTCGATGGTACGGTGACACCGGAACGGCTGAAAAGCACGTTATTGAACGCCATGATTGAAGTGAATCGTGAATTGTATCAGTGGCGTATTGGTCAAGCTGCGAAAACATTAAAAGACGTGCCCGCTGAACAGATTAACGGTGAAAGTGAACTGATGATTTTATATCAGCGTGCGGTGTTCTGTTTTGCAAAAGCCAGTTTAATCGAACGCTATCGCGATATTGATACTACCGCACAAGGTAATAAAAAAGCCGACACCATGACGCCGGTTATTGATGAAGTGTGGCGTGATGGCAAGTGGGCGTTACAACGTATCAAAGGGGAAACCCATAACACGGTGGAGCTTATCTAATGCGGATTTACACCCAGCAAGGGGATACCGTAGATGATATTTGTTGGCGTTACTTTGGTCAGTCATCCGGCATGATTGAACAAGTATTAGAAGCCAATCCGGGGCTGGTTGAATTAGGGGCAATATTACCCACTGGCACCGCGATTGAGTTACCGGATACGCCTCAACAACACAGCACCACACCGATTTTACAACTTTGGGATTAACCCCTTTAAGGGGGAAGGTATGAAGAAGATGCCCTATAAAGATCCAAATAATATGAATTGGTTTACTGCCTTATTAATTGCCGGTATGGCGGTTTTTGGTGGTATTGCCAGTTATGCCAATAAAATAGTGAAAGGGGAACCGTTCCGCGTTGCCATCTTATTTGCACAAATTGTTGTCTCTATGTTTTCAGGGGCATTGATTTTATTCGGTGCAAGTTATTACCAGTGGCAACCTGAAATTGCCGGCGCTATTGCCGGTATGGCGGGCTGGTCTGGTGCTGCATTGGTCAGTGCGTTAGAAAAAAGATTCTTAAGGAAGGTCTCTGGTGAATAAATTTATCTTTAGCCAGCGCAGTAAAAATAATCTTAGTGGCGTTAATCCGCTATTAGTGAAAATTGCTTATCGTGCGTTAGACATTTCTACGGCGGACTTTGCAGTGATTGAAGGTGTTCGCACACTTAAAAAGCAAAAAGAAAATGTGAAAAAAGGCGTTTCAAAAACATTAGACAGCCGTCATTTAACAGGCGATGCCATTGATATTTTGCCTTCTGCGATTAAACCAGGGATGGAATGGCACCCGCATTTTTTTGAGCCGGTTTTAATGGCATTTAAGCAAGCGGCAGATGAAGAAGGGGTAATATTACGTTTTGGTAAAAACTGGAAAAGTGATCCCAGTTTACCCGTTGAAACCCGCTTTCCTGATTATCCTCATATTGAGATCCCACGATGAAAAGGAACAAAAGGAACGTACTGCTTATTATTGTGGCGGGTGTGATGGGCTTGCTACTGATATTTAAGTTTGATGCTTTGCTCACTGAGAATAGCCAGCTTAAGGGTGATAATCTCGCCCTTAAGAAAAGTGTTATCAGTCATCAAGACGCCATTGAACATTATCAGGAAGAACTTGCCCGCTTATCAGAATTGGATAAACAACACACAAAGGCGTTAACCGATGCAAAAAATGATATTAGCCGGCTTAATGATGAGTTGCGCAATAATACTAAACGGGTGTACATCAAAGCCGATTGCCCCAACCCCGATAATCACACCACCGCCACCACCGGCATGGGTAATGCAACCTCCGCACGACTTACCGAAACAGCTCAACAAGATTATTTACGTCTCCTCGAAATGATGGCGGAGAATAAGGCGCAAACGGAATATTTGATTGATTATACAAATCAATTATTACAATACATCAATAAGTTAAACCATGAAAAAGCCTGCAAATCTACGTGATACCTTAATTAAAAAGGTGGCCTATTTAGGGGATAACCCCGATAGGCTCTACACCTTTATTGACGGCGGGGCGATTGTGGCAACCGGTGCCCGTAGTCAATCTTATGAGTATCAATACAATCTCAATATTATTATTGATGATTATCCAGGTGACCAAGATGTGTTAATGGCGGTGATCATTGGTTGGATTGAACAACATCAGCCTGATATTTTTCTCAATCCCGATAAACGCCAACATTTTACCTTTGATGCCTTTATTGATAGCCACCAGACCGCCAGTATTAGCATTGATTTAAAGTTGACTGAGCGTGTCCTCGTTAATGTGCAAGCGGATAAATTGGTTGTTGGTGCCATTGAAGAGCCGGCTGATCCGTTTGAAAGTTGGGAGAGTGTGGCTCATGAACGCTGATGATTTCAGCCCGTTAACCCAAGCATTAGCCGCTATGTTGGCAAAAGCGTCACCCAATGAACGTAAAAAATTGGCTCGTGAGATTGCCCGTGATTTACGCAAAAGCAATTTACAACGTATCCGTGCGCAAAAAAATCCCGATGGAACGGCATTCACCAAGCGTAAAGCCTCAACGGTTACCGTATTGCGAGGAATGAAATTTGTCTGGAAAGGACAGTCTCGCAGTTTAAAAAATTGGCGATTACGCAAAACAAAAAAAGGTGAGGTGATCACCGGTTACGATTTGGAAAAGAAAGCCGAACGTAGTTTTTATAAGCGCGATATTCTGCGTTTTATTGAAGTAAAAAAAGACAAAATTAGCACCGCAAAGCCCAATAAACAGACTCGCATGTTTAAGCGTTTGGCCACCGCCCGCTATTTGCGTATGTCGGCCAATGATAAAGGTGTCACGCTTTCTTTTGCTCCGCAAGTCGCGGGCATTGCTGCCGTGCATCATTACGGTTTAAAAGAGCGTGTGCGAGGTAAGTCATTAGAAATTCAATACCCTGAACGAAAGTTGTTAGGCTTTTCACCGGCAGATATTAAACATATTGAAAATCAATTACTGACATTTCTCACAAATCACTAAGTCAAACTTGAATAAAACTTTTTCACCCTTATATTGATAAGTATTTCTAATTAATAAGGAGTGATGAATGATGTCTATTGAAAATTTTAGTGCCGGTGTTCAATATGATGATTATAAAGGTTCAACTGCTGCTGATAATCAAGATATTAATAATGTTTATAAATATTTAGAAGGAAAGCAACTAAAAATTAAAGATAAAGTTATCGTTGGAATTTCTTTGGATGCTTCTCATCTATCTTTGGATCCTGATCATGAGTTATCTGTTAGATTTTTCTTATCCGATTTACAAGGTGAAAGTGATGTTCCAACACTAATAAAATCAAAAAATCCATTGAGTGTAAAAGAAATAAAGATTGATATGTCATATAAGGAATTTTTTCAATTATTTAAACGATTTAATTTAACCTTATCTACTAAGGGATTATTAGAAAATAAAGATATTGATATTATTTAATATAAAAATGGCTCTTTAATAATAAGAGCCATTTTTGTATTCCTTTCCCGTTAATTGTTCTGTCTTTGAAACAATCCCAACCCCGTGCGTTTTTTTATTTCCCGTTGCACATTGCGGGTATGAATATCGCAGAACTTATCCGAAAAATACAAAACTTGATCCGCACTGGCGTTGTGATTGATGTCAGTGCGGAAAAAGGGTGTCGAGTTAAAACGGGCGACAATGAAACCGACTGGCGCCCGTGGCTTACTGCACGTGCTGGTAACTCGCGCTCATGGTGGGCGCCCAATGTTGGCGAACAAGTGCTATTGCTATCAATCGGTGGCGATTTAACTACCTCGTTTGTGTTGCCGGCGATATTTAGTGATGATTTTTCAGAGCCGTCAACCTCATTAACCGCGCATCGTCATGAGTATAAAGACGGGGCAGTAATTGAATATGAGCCGGCAACAGGGGCGCTAATAGTCACGGGAATTAAAACCGCCGTGATTGAAGCCCGCGAGTCGGTCAAAGTCACGTCACCTGACATTACGTGTGTCGCGACAAGCAAAATCACCTTAGATACCCCTACCGTTATTTGTACGAACAACTTAACTACGGGATCACTGACGGTGCAAAAAGGCGGCACCATGACCGGTGATATTACCCATGTTGGTGGGAAAATGTCCTCTAATGGCGTGGTGGTTTCAACCCATACCCACGGTGGTGTGCGTACCGGTGATGGTAATACGGGGCAACCGCAATGAACTATCTCGGCATGAATGCACAAACCGGTGAACGTATTACCGATATTGAGCACGTTCGCCAGTCTATTAAAGATATTTTTAATACCCCCATTGGTAGCCGATTGATGCGCCGTGAATATGGCAGTTTGCTTGCCGATTTAATTGATGGCCCAGTTAACGCCAAGATGCGATTGCAATTAATGTCAGCGTGTTACACCGCAGTTTATCGTTGGGAGCCACGTATTGTGATGACGGCCATTGATATTCATAGCCAACAGGAACAGGTGATTGTCGATATCACCGGCTATTACGCCCATAACCAACAACCGATTAATTTCTCTCTACCGGTGATATAACATGCCAACGATTAATTTAAGCCAATTAACACCGCCCGATGTGATTGAGTCGTTAGATGCAGAACAATTATTACGCGAACGCAAAACGGCATTGATTGCCGCAATGCCCGTCCATTTGCGTGATGCGGTTGCTAATACGTTATCGTTAGAGTCGGAACCGCTGACCAAGTTGTTAGAAGAAAACGTCTATCGTGAGTTGTTATTGCGCCAGCGTATCAATGAGTCTGCCCGCGCGGTGATGGTGGCGTATGCAAAAGGGGCGGATTTAGATCAGTTAGCGGCGAATTATAATTTATCGCGTTTAGTGTTACGCCCTGCCAATAACAACACTATTCCGCCTACACCGGCGATTTTAGAGTCTGACGATGATTTGCGTTTACGCATTCCCGCCGCGTTTGAGGGGCTAAGTGTTGCGGGGCCGGTGGGCAGTTATGAATTTCATGCCCGTAGTGCCGATGGTCGGGTGTCCGATGTGTCCGCGATTAGCCCAACGCCGGCAAATGTCACTATCTCGGTGTTATCTCGTGAGGGTGACGGCACCGCATCGGAAGAGTTACTGCACATTGTTGAGCACGCGTTAAACGATGAAGATGTGCGACCAGTTGCTGATCGCATCAAAGTGCAATCTGCCAAAATTATTCCCTATCAAATTGATGCGACGTTATTTTTATTTCCGGGGCCTGAGTCGGAGCCGATACGCAAAGAAGCAAATCAACGTTTGACGCAATACATCACAGAGCAACACCGCTTAGGGCGTGATATTCGCTTGTCAGCGATTTATGCCGCGTTGCATGTGGAAGGCGTGCAACGTGTGGAATTAAAACAGCCCACCAAAGATGTGGTGCTTGATAAAACGCAAGCCTCCTATTGCACCCAAAGCACTTTAATCATTGGTGGCTCGGATGAATAGCTTATTACCGTCAGGCAGTAGCCCATTAGAAAAGGCGGCCGCTATTGCTTGTCAATCCTTGCAAACGTTGCCAGTACCTTTACGCCAATTATGGAACGCCAGCACGTGCCCCGTTGATTTATTGCCATATCTTGCATGGGCTTGGTCGGTTGATAGATGGGATGAAAATTGGTCGGAGCCTGTTAAGCGCCAAGTAGTACGGGATTCGATGTTTATTCATCGACACAAGGGCACCATTGGTGCGCTTAAGCGTGTGGTTGAGCCGTTAGGTTACATCATCAAAGTCACTGAATGGTGGCAAACCGACGATCCGCCGGGCACATTTCGCCTTGATGTGGGTGTGCAAGAAAACGGTATTAGCCAAGAAATCTATGACGAATTAGAGCGTTTGATTGCCGATGCACGCCCTGTTAGTCGGCATCTCTTGGGGTTATCTATCAACCTTGATTCGCAAGGTGAGTTTTATCTTTCTGCCGCGACGTTTAACGGTGATGAGTTAACGGTTTACCCCTATTTTGCAGAAGAAATTACCGTGTCTGGTGCGCCATTAACGGCGGTCGGAGTACACATTATTGATAAAGTTGAGGTCGCACATGAGCGCTAAGTTTTTCGCCTTATTAACCGTGATTGGTGCCAATAAATTGGCAAAAGCCACGGCATTAGGCACCACCTTAAAAATTACCCAAATGGCTGTGGGTGACGGTGGCGGAACGTTACCGATGCCAAGCGAAGAGCAAACAAAATTAGTTAATGAAAAACGTCGAGCTGGAATTAATACCCTGTTTATTGATTCAAAAAATGCGAATCAAATCGTTGCAGAGCAGGTTATACCCGAAAACGAAGGCGGTTACTGGATACGTGAGATTGGTTTATTTGATGATGAGGGCAGTTTAATTGCCGTGGGTAATTGCCCTGAAACCTATAAGCCACAATTACAAGAGGGAAGCGGACGAACGCAGACTATCCGCATGATTTTAACCGTTAGTCACACCGAATCCGTTGAGTTAAAGGTTGACCCCTCGGTGATACTTGCTACGCGTGAGTCTGTAGACAATGCTATTGAAATAGCGTCAAAATCCATTTTAGATACGGTTGAAAAAGAATATGCAACAAAAGACGAAGTAAAAAAGAAATTTGACAACAGTAATATCGTACATGAAAAAGGCGTATCAAAAGAAAAAGTTATTAGTCAAAAAGGCGTGACAGAATTATTTCAACCCAAAGGCAATTATCAACCCGCTGGTAATTATGTCACTACTGCGACATTTAATTTAGAAATCAATAAAAAAATAGATAAATCAAGTCTCTCACAGCAACTTGGTAATGATGTAAATAAAGTACCTAGTTTAGATTTGGTGACTAAAGAGCTAGGGAATAAACAACCTAAAGGTGATTATGCATTAAAAACATGGGTTGATAATATTTATTATAAACGAGATGACAGTCCTTCATTTAATGAAATTAGTGCTACAGCTATTCGAGTGAATAGTGTTAACGTCGCGCTAAAAGGGGATTGCTATACAAAATCAGAATCTGATAATAAATATTCTCCGAAATTACCCTTTGTATACTCTTCGGGTGAGGAGTCAAAAATCATATCACCAAACAATAAAATCCTTATTTTTGTTAATGATAATGGAACAACAGGAGGGTATGACAGAGATACTCAAGCAACAGTCTGGGGGTTTGATAAACGTGGATTTATGACAAGAGGCACTGTGCATTTTGACAGAATGTCAGGTGTTTATTCACAATCACAGGTAGATGCTAAGTTAAAAGAGTGCCTAAATTTAAAAACATCATCAAAACAATTTATTGCAAGTGATATATATGCACCCACTTTCATTACAGGCTCGCAGTATGGAGAACGTTCCTATTTAGAACATAAAAGTGATGAGCTTACTATTACCCACATATCGCCAAAATCAGGGGCAACAAATATTACTTGTAGAAATAAAAGTGGTACCTTAGCACTATTGGGTGATCTCGAAGATGTTAATAATATCCCTGTTGGTTCCCCTATTCCGTGGTCATTAGCTACAGCACCCTCTGGTTATCTAATCTGTAATGGTCAAACATTTAATAAATCAACATACCCAAAACTTGCCGTTGCTTATCCATCAGGAAAACTACCTGATTTGCGCGGTGAGTTTATTCGTGGTTTGGACAGTGGGCGCGGTATTGATGCGGGGCGTTCGGTATTATCAGTTCAAAAAGGTAATAGCTTGTTATCCAGTAATATTTTTGGTGGATTGAGTTCATCGGAATCAAACAAATGGCATAAAGCAATTAATTATATCGGTATTACAGGTACTGATAATGACGGTGGTTATGGAGTTCACCAGCAAATAGAAGGCGCTAATGGAAATGAAACTCGCCCACGTAATATCGCCTTTTTATATATAGTGAGAGCAGCATAATGAGCAAATATAGTTTAGATATCCAGAAAGGAAAAATCGGTGATAATGGTTTGGCAGAAATCGCAGGTTGGGTTAAGTGTTATTTAGCTCATCCAATTACGCGTGAATATATGGGCGCAACCATGGAAAATGTCATGTTTGATGTTTCATTATCTGCAGGTGCTTATTTAGATGAACCACCATTACCCCAAAAAGAAAATCAAGCCGTTAGACGTAGAGAAGATGGTAGTGCATGGGAGATTGTTGACGATTGCCGAGGTTTAACCGCCTACAATACGCAAACAAAGCAACCTATCATCATTGATTTTATGGGACCATTGCCTGAATCTCTCACATTGTTAAAACCGAATAGTGAGTTTGATAAATGGGATGGTAAGAACTGGATTGTTGACACAGAAGCCCAAAAAGCGGCACTCATTACACAGATTAAGCAGGAGAAGTCACAACGCTTAGATGAAGCAGATAACATAATCACTTATTTGCAAGAAGCTGTTGATGTTGACTTAGCCACAGAAGAAGAGGCTACAGCACTGCAAAAATGGAAAAAATACCGAGTTTTGTTAAATCGTGTTGATATTTCAACGGCACCAGATATCGAATGGCCTCAAAAGCCAGTTTAGTCATTGTATCATCGTTCAAACAATCCCGCTTTCGTGCAATTTAATCGCTAATTTTTCATGCTACACGGACACAGTTATAGGAGTCCGTGAGCATGGCACAAGATTATCATCATGGTGTGCGCGTTATTGAAATAAACGAAGGCACCCGCCCCATTCGCACTATCAGCACCGCTATTGTCGGCGTGGTTTGCACCGCTGATGATGCGGACGAAAAAACCTTTCCTTTAAACAAACCCGTCTTACTCATCGATGTGTCACAGGCTATTGGTAAAGCAGGGAAAACCGGTACTTTAGCCAGCACGTTAAAGGCGATTGCAGATCAGGCTAAACCTATCACTATTGTAGTACGTGTTGCACAAGGTGAAGAAGAGGCAGAAACCACCACTAATATTATCGGTGGTACTACCGAAGAAGGGCTAAAAACAGGGTTACAAGCACTGTTAGCATCACAAGCCCAACACGGCATTAAACCTCGTATTATTGGTGTGCCCGGTCATGACACGTTAGCGGTTGCCAATGAGATTGCGGTGATTTGTCAAAAGCTCCGCGCCTTTGGTTATGTGTCTGCTTACGACTGTAAAAATATCAGCGAAGCAATCAAGTACCGTGACAACTTTGGTCAGCGTGAATTAATGGTCATTTTTCCTGATTTTACCTCATGGGATAGCACCACCAACAGCGAATCAACCGCTTACGCCACGGCGCGTGCGTTAGGTCTGCGTGCCAAGTTAGACAATGATATCGGTTGGCATAAAACCCTATCAAATATCACCGTTAACGGTGTCACGGGCATTTCTAAAGATATCTATTGGGATTTACAAGATCCCGCGACTGATGCCGGTTTACTGAATGAAAAAGGGGTGACGACACTTATCCGCCGTGATGGTTTTCGTTTTTGGGGTTCGCGTACCTGTTCGGATGATCCACTATTTGCCTTTGAATCTTATACCAGAACTGCGCAAGTCCTCGCTGACACCATGGCGGAAGGGCAGATGTGGGCAATTGATAAACCGTTAACGCCATCTTTAGCGCGGGATATCGTTGAAACCATCAATGCAAAATTACGTTCACTGGTCAGTCAGGGCTACTTGTTAGGCGGTGAATGTTGGTATGACCCGACATCAAATAGCAAAGAAGCACTTAAAGACGGCAAGCTCACACTGGATTATGACTACACACCCGTGCCACCAATGGAAAATCTGATGTTACGTCAGCGTATTACCGATAAATACCTGATGGATTTCGGTAACAAAATCAAGGGGTAAATCATGGCGTTACCACGCAAGCTAAAGAATTTTAATTTATTTATGAATGGCGCCAATTATGTGGGCGTTGCCGAAGAACTCACATTACCCAAAATCACCCGCAAGTTAGAAGCCTATCGCGGGGGCGGTATGAATGGCTCGGTGCAAATTGATATGGGCCTTGATGACGGTGCGCTTGATAGTGAGTTTACTCTTGGTGGCGCTGATATTGACGTTTACCGCCAATGGGGCGCATCCACTATTGATGCGGTTCAATTGCGTTTATGTGGCGCCTATCAGCGTGATGATACGGGGGAAACATTAGCCGTTGAAGTGGTTCTCCGTGGTCGTTATAGCGAAATCGATCCGGGTAACTGGAAATCGGGCGATAACACACAAACCAAAATCACCGTAAAACCCACTTACTACAAGTTAGTGATGGACGGTCAAGAAATCATTGAGATTGATATCGTCAATATGGTGGAAAAAGTGGACGGTAAAGACCTGTTACAAGCACAGCGTGACGCGCTGGGGCTTTAATTAAATGCGGAAAGAGAACATGAAAGAGCCAATCGAAGAACAGAACAAAGAGCAAGTTGAGTGGGTTGTTGTTAATGGTGACCAAGCCACGGTGACCTTAGAACAACCGATTATGCGTGGTGAAACCAAAATTGAAAAAGTGACCGTGCTTAAACCCAATTCGGGAGCACTACGCGGTGTGCGTTTACAGCCGTTAATGGATATGGATGTTGATAGTATGATGCAGGTGCTACCACGCATTACTATGCCAACACTGACAAAGCAAGATGTGCTGTCTTTAGCCGCGGGCGACTTGGTAAACCTGAGTGTGCAGGTGGTCAATTTTTTATTACCGAAGTCGGTTATGCCCGATTCCCAAGCGAATTAACCACCGATGAACTGGCGGCAGACATTGCCGTCATTTTTCATTGGTCACCGGCAGATACCGGCAAAATGAACCTTTCAGAATTATTGTCATGGCGCTATCAAGCAGCGAAACGTTGCGGACAACAGGATGAGTAATAACTTAAAATTACAAGTTGTACTGAGTGCGGTTGATAAATTAACCGCACCGTTTCGCAGTGCGCAAGAAAGTAATAAACGATTGGCGTCCGCTGTGCGTCAATCGCGTGACTCGCTAAAAAATCTCAATCAGCAAGCCTCACAAATTGACGGCTTTCGTAAGATTAAACAGCAGTTAACCTCTACACAACAGGCGTATCAATCCGCCACACAACGTGTTGCTACTCTCGCCAAAGAAATTGCCAACAGTGAAAATCCGACAAAAAAACAGTTAGAGGCGTTTAAAAAAGCGCAACGGGAAGCGGGGCAACTCAAAACCAAATATGAGCAATTACAGCAGTCAGTACAGCGACAGCGCTCAGCATTACAAGCTAATGGCATTTCAACAAACCAACTCGGTCAAGCGCAACGGCGACTGAATGGTGATATTGAACGCACTACGCAACAGCTCCGCCGGCAAGAAAATCAGTTAAGGCGCAGTGCTGAACAAGAGCGGCGCATGGCAGCGGCTAAATCGCAGTATCAAAAGACGCTCGATGTACGAAATAAAATGGCGGGCACTGGTGCCACCATGACGGCAACCGGTGCGGGTATGTTGTATTCCGCCAAACAAACCTTAATGCCGGGGTACGAGTTTAATGTCGGGATGTCAAAGGTGCAGGCATTAACGCGTCTCGATAAAAATTCTGATGAATTTAAGATGTTGCGTGAGCAAGCGCAGGAATTAGGCGCAACTACAGCCTTTACTGCCAACCAAGTGGCGCAAGGTCAGGCATTCTACGCCATGGCAGGTTTTAAGCCTGAGCAAATTAAAAATGCTATGCCCGGAACATTGGCAATGTCATTGGCAGGTGATATTGATTTAGGTACCACGGCAGATATCGGCTCCAATATTTTAACCGGCTTTAAGCTCGATTCTGACCAAATGGGGCGAGTGAGTGATGTGTTGGTCGGGGCCTTTACTCGTTCAAATACCAGTTTAACCATGCTTGGCGACACCATGAAATACGTTGCACCGGTGGCGTCAGGGTTAGGGGTTGATTTAGAAACCGCAGCCGCCGCAACGGGTAAATTGGGTGATGCGGGTATTCAAGGTTCAATGGCGGGTACTTCATTACGCGCTATCTTAGGGCGTCTTGCTGAACCGCCGAAAATGGCCGCCAAAGCATTAGAAGAACTTGGCATTAAAACCCGCGATGCAAAAGGGAACTTACGCGACTTTCCTGAGTTATTAGCTGAGTTGGATAAGAAAACCGCTAAGATGGGTAATGCACAACGGGCAGGCTTCTTTAAAGCGATTGCCGGTGAGGAGGCTTTTTCTGCATTATCTGTGCTTGCTGAACAAGCAGGAAAAGGAGAATTACAGAAGTTTGTAGATGAATTAAAAAAAGCTAAAGGCGAAGCGCAAAACGTCGCGGGTACAATGACGGACAACCTTGATGGTGATATGAAAAATCTAACATCAGCGTGGGAAGCTTTAGGTATAAAAATATTTGATGGAATTGATAAACCATTACGTCAAATTTCTCAAAGTATTACAAAGGCAATATCAAAGGTTGAATCATGGGTAAAGGCTAACCCTGAACTGGCTAAAACGCTGACGATGATCGGTTTAGCGATAGCAGGCATTATTACCACGCTGGGTATTCTCTCGTTATCCATTGCGGCAATGTTAGGGCCATTAGCCGCCGCGAAATTAAGCTTGTCAATTTTAGGCATTAAAGGCGGTAGTGCGCTCACGCTATTATTAAAACCGATAAAATTATTAGGTAGTGCATTTTTAGGGTTGGGTAAAGCCATGTTAGCTAACCCTATTTTATTGGTTATTGCCGCTATTGCGGCTGCTGTTTATCTGATTTATAAAAACTGGGACACCATTGGCCCCTACGTTTACAAGGTATGGGATACCGTTAAAAAATATACTGCTATCGCATGGCAAGCGCTAAAAGATACTATTAAGAGTGCATGGGAGGCCATCAAGTATATATTCTTTAATTGGACACCGCTTGGGCTCATTATTAAACATTGGAATTCGATAGTCAGTTACACCCAAACAACATGGACGATGATAAAAACTAAAATTTCAGATGCTTGGGAAGGGATTAAAACAACTCTTAAAAACGGTTGGAATAATATTGTTAAGTCTGTACAAGAAACGTGGGAAACGATAAAAACCACGATATCAACAAAATGGAATGAAATTGTCGAAGACACCAAAGCATTACCGGCTAAATTTTTGCAGTTTGGTAGTGACCTGATTGATGCCATTATTCAGGGGATCAAAAATAAATGGGCGGACTTTAAAAATAGCATTGGGGAATTGGCAACCGCCGCTAAGGAAGCACTCACCCCTGAGTTTATGAAAAGTAATGATCCGAAAGTGCAGTCTGCGTTAGATTCGTACAACAGCAACTTTGCCGGTATGTATGATTCCGGCGGTTATATTCCTCGTGGTAAATTTGGTATTGCGGGAGAAAATGGCCCGGAAATTGTCGAAGGCCCTGCGAATATCACCAGTCGTAAACACACTGCGATGTTAGCGGCTGCCGCATTATCGTTAGGCAGCGCCTTTTCGTTACAGGCACAAAATGCCCCGTTGCACCCACACAGTTTGCCCGTTGAAAACTATCGTCCTGCTCCGGCTAATGTGAATATTCAACAACAGCGTTATCAAAGCGCGCCGGCACATTATGAAATTAATATTCATCCTCAACCAAACCAATCCGCGCAAGATATTGCCCAGCTTGTTATCGCGGAAATTGAGCGCCGTGAGCGTGAAGAACAAGCACGATTAAATAGCCGTTATCAAGACAGTGAGGTGTGGTAATGATGGCAGCACTTGGGGTATTTGTGTTTGAGTTACGCACCGTACCTTATCAATCCCTACAAAAACAACAAACGTGGCGACATGGTTTTACTCAACGTGTCGCACGCCGACCGGCACAACAATTTATTGGCCCTGATACCGATGTGATCACCTTATCGGGGGCGCTTTATCCCTCATTAACTGGCGGTAAAGTGTCGTTGCTGGCTCTAGAACTCATGGCGGATAGCGGTAAAGCATGGTCGTTTATTGATGGTACGGGTACCATTCATGGCATGTTTGTGATCACCGATTTACAACGTACCCATACCGAATTTTTCCAAGATGGCGCCGCTAGAAAAATTGATTTCTCGCTGACATTAAAGCGTGTTGATGACTCTATCAGTCAGATGTTGGGAGATTTAAGCGACCAATTAGGCATGATGGCCAATGGTGCCGGTGAAGCGATGAAAGGAGTTTTATCATAATGTTGCCAGAAATGATCACCGGTAAAAGTAGCATGCCGGCTTTTGTGTTAATTGCTGGTGATGAAGATATCAGTGCCAAAATTCAAGGGCGATTAATTTCGCTTTCATTAACGGACAATCGGGGCTTTGAAGCTGACCGGCTTGATATTGAGTTAGATGATTCTGACGGCGCATTAATGATGCCTAAACGAGGTGAGGTATTGACCTTGCATCTTGGTTGGCAGGGTGAAAACCTTATTCATAAAGGCTCATTTACAGTTGATGAGATCGAGCATTCAGGTGTACCCGATAAAATGACATTGCGCGCTCGTAGTGCCGATTTTAGGGCAACACTGAATGTGCGCCGTGAAATGTCTTACCACCAAAAAACATTAGGCGATATCGTCAGAACCATTGCAGGGCGTAATAATGTTACGGCGGTGGTTGATCCTGGTCTTGATACGGTAAAGATTGAACATATCGATCAGACTAATGAGTCAGACGGTAGTTTTTTAACGCGCTTAGGACAATTAAACGGTGCCACCGCTTGTGTTAAAAACGGCAATTTGTTGTTTATGGTACAAGGGGGCAATACTACCGCCAGTGGTCAAGCATTACCGCTAGTACAAATTACCCGAAGTGTGGGTGATGGACACCGTTTCTCATTAGTGGATAGAGGGGCTTACACGGGAGTTGTTGCTCATTTTTTGAATACTCGGAAGCCTCAAGAAAAGTCTCAAGCGCAAATAAGAAGGCGAAGACGAGGTAACAATAAGCCGAAAAAAGAACAAGAAAAACAAGGCGATTATTTAGTAGGTGAAGAAGGTAATGTGATGGTGTTGTCTCATACTTATGCGAGTAAAACCAATGCTGAACGTGCCGCGAAAGCCGCGTGGGAAAAAATACAGCGAGGTGTTGCCTCTTTTAGTATTACCCTTGCGAAAGGGCGTGCGGATCTCTTTCCTGAATTACCCGTAAAGGTTAGCGGATTTAAGCCTGAGATTGATGAGGCCTATTGGACGTTGGTCACGGTGAGTCATTCATTGAACAATAGCGGATTTACCACCTCGTTAGAATTAGAAGTTAAAAGCAGTGAGATAGATATGGATAAGGAATAGTGCCTGTGTATAATTACAGGTAATTTCCACATCATAAAGAGGTAGCCCGTTTATGATGATTTGTCCTGTTTGTGGTCATGCCGCTCATACCCGTAGTAGTCAACAAATATCTTCCGATACCAAAGAACGTTATAACCAGTGCCAGAATATCAATTGTGGCGCGACGTTCGTCAGTCATGAAACCGTAACGCGGTTTATTTCAAAGCCTCAGTTGATTGAACGGGTAGAGCCGCATGTTGATAAGTGTTGCCAACAGGCATTAGCGATTTGATGAAATGGCCCGGAGTGTTCCGGGCATTTTTTATATATGAAATAGTTTATTTTTTCTTCGAGTCATTAGCATCATTGCTATCATCATTATTCGCGTTATCTGCTGTCCCGTACCTGCTTTCTGGACAAACTTGTTTTGATTTACTTGTACTTCCATCATTACAAATAAATTTGCCATTTTCGCAATGAGATATCCCCCCTTTTTTACCTGAGCAAGGAGTGTTTCTTGCGAATGAGTTATTAATTGAAAATAAGCTAAGAAGAGCAATTATCAATGTTGGAATAATAACTTTGTTCATTATGAATATTCCTGTCAGTAAGGTTATTTGAGATAAGTTGAAGAGTTATTATTGTAGTATAAGTTTTGAAATATGGAGCTTCGTTAATCAGATATGTAATGGTCGGGTTATTGGATTAGATGCCCGGAGTGTTCCGGGCGTTGTTTTATTTATTTGCCGTTAATTCATTAAAGAATTTATCAAAACCTTTTTTACCGCTATCGTCATAACGTAATTCATTAAACTGTTTTGTGAATGAGCAGTTTTCATCAATTAAGTCATTCAATGAATTGATTGGAATATATTTCTGGGTAATTTTTAGAGCTTGATCTTTGGTAATTGTAGCTGTGTATTCTGGACTATCTTTTAGCTTTTTATAACTATTGTTGTAATCAACTAAATTAGAAACGATAGTAATACTATCATTGTTTGTGTTAATAAATGTACGGAATATGCCATAAACAAGAGCTCGTTTAGCTAAATTATCTTTAACATCACTAAAATCATTATCTAAAGCAAAAGCGGATAATCTAATTTTTAATGGGTTTTCGCTAATAAGCTCAAAGCCATTCATTTCTGATGGATAGTCGTTAAAATCTTCTATCATGGCAGAAATTGAAGGGTAAATTGCATTTTTATTACTACATACAAAAGAATCGGTTATTGTTTCTTGTGTTTCGGTGATTTGGTTGTTAGGGGTATCGGGAGCGAAATTAAGAACCCCAATGATTGATAAGACGAAGGTAACAAGAAAAGCAATAAATGATTGTTTGCGGTTTTTTAACTTGATGATGCTAGGTTTTATCATGCCTAGAGTTATGCAAACGCCAGATATTAAAAATAAAAAAATTGATACAATGAATAGAAATTCCATGTTTTTTCCTTTCTAACGATAAACAGAAGAATCTTAATAATTTCTAATGATGAGACACGAAATGTGGTAAGTAAAGCCCCTAAAGTAAGGGGCTAGTCTTTATATCGATGTGGTCGTTTTTTCGTGGGTGTGGACATTTGGTGGACAGTGCACTATTGGAATCTAATAAAAACAATGGGTTAGATTCTATTTTCGGACACCATCCCTGTCTTTTGCAGCCCCTCTGGAGAGGGGCTTTTTTTTGCGTTTTTAATTTTATTATTGATATATTATTTTATCTTCTGGTAGTGAATTATAATCGATTTCTTCTTTTTGAAAGTTGATAACCGTGTCTTGATCAGTGCAAATATCATTTGAAATCATATGGCAATGATTAGAAATTTTGGGATCTTGAATGCCTATCCACTCAGAAAATAACGTCATAAAATATCTACCATTTCTTCTTGCTGTTATGTGATATTTCTCGTGACTATCACTCGAAAGTATAAAGAGTGGTACCTCAAAATTTTGTTTAAATTGATCATTATGGGTAAGTTTAGTATAGCTTTCCCCCTTATGTTCATAAGATAATCCGTGATCAGAAAAATAGAGCAAAGACCATGAATTACCCGTTGCATTTGACATCGCGACGATTTTTTCTAATAACTTATCTGTATTTTTTATACTTTGCACATAACAAGAGACTTCGGTTGATTGAAAAAACTCATCGTATTGTCCTTGGGTTCTAGCACAGGCTTGTGAATGGGAGCCAATTAAATGTACAACAATGAGGTTGGTTTTATGGCTATTTGTTGAAAGAGCTGCTTTGATATCAGGCAATAAATCATCATCAGTGGTTCTTCCGTTATTATGATAATCACCTTTGCTTAAGAAGTGATATACATCAGCACGTTTACCTATAGTAGAAATAATAGAATCAGAGCCAATCATAGAACCTTGATTAGAAAACCAATAAGTATAGACACCTGCTTTTTTAGCTAATGTGATGATATTGTTTTGTAACTCCATATCACCTGTTTTATGATTTTTTAAGGTTAATGAAGGAGGAAGAGAAAATAAAGTAGATGGTGCTGATGAAATATAGTCGTCAAACTGTATTACAGGAGATTTCTCTAAAAATGGTGTATTTTGAATTGGGAAACCATAGCTTTGCATAAAGTCTTTTCTGGCACTTTCGCCGATAACTAAAATATAATTTTTATATTTACTATTATTAATAGGTAACCAACTATCTTTTTTGTTAAGTTCTGTATTTATCCAATTATTTTCTATTATCACTGTATCATAATGTTTTTTTATATCACTAAAAAAGCGAATTATAGGTAATTTGGCTTCAAAAGAGTAATCATCATGAGTAATAAGGGCTTTTACCGGCCATGTAACACTGGTTAAGATAAAAATAGAGACGGTAAATAGTGATAGTTTCTTTCCAATTAAGAGGTTCACTTTAAGACTAAGTAGGCCAAATAATATAAGTAAACAACTAAATGCTAAGCTTATAGGCGAAACAGATAAGATAAACTCTAAGCTCTCATGTGTATTGGTATAGAAGATAGAGATGATAGAGTTGATATTTGGTGAGCCATACTTTAAACCTATTGGTGAATAAATAGCACCAACCATCATCAATAATATTATAAAGATGAAATAGGTTCTTTTAAAATATCCAGATAAGCATAGAAGAAAAGCGGTAAAAGTCAGAACATAGAAGGGGCGTAATTTATATCCTAATGAGATATGTAGTAATAAAACAAATATAAGCAAAATAAGGCATTGCAATATTTTGTTAGTAAAGAGTTTTTTCATAATGTAGTTATATAAGGCAAATAGAGAAAAACGTAAGATTAAATAAAAGGTTAAAAATTATAATCTAAAAGCCTAAATTTATATAGAGCAAGAAGGAAGAATCGATTCATTCTTCCTTAATTAATCTAATCAACTACAACAACGCCTCTGGAGATTCAGGTAAAATCTGGCCGCCATCGACAATAATGGTTTGACCGGTAATATATTTTGCTTCATTAGAGGCAAAAAATGCGGCGGCATAGCCGATATCTTCAGGCTCCCCTAAGGTATGGGTTGGGATAGAGGCCTTCATTTGATTAAGATAGGTCTCTCCTTGGGCTTGTAAGCCTTCGGTTAAAATATTGCCGGGCATAACGGCATTAATGGTAATACCGTGGCGTGCATATTCTAATGCAGCACTGCGCATAAAGCCTAACTGACCTGCTTTGCTTGCTCCATAATGGCTCCAGCCCGGATAGCCAGTAATGGCGCCTGTAATAGAAGAGGTGATGATCACACGGCCATATTGTTGCTTTTCCATTACCGCAAGAGCTGCTTTTACTAAGAAAAACATTCCTTTTAAATTGACGGTATGCATTTTATCCCAATCAGCTTCGCTCATCTCTTTAATTGTCGCTTGGGGGAAAATACCGGTATTAGAGCAAAGAATATCGAGTTTGCCATACTGTTTAACAATATCATTGACTACTTGTTCACAGGCTGCTTGAGAGGTGACATCAAGGTGCATAAAATCAACACCAAGTGCTTGTTTGGTTGCATTACCTGCTACATCATCAATATCAGCAATAATAACCTGTGCACCGCTGTTTTTTAATGCGCTAACAATGCCTTTACCAATACCTTTTGCTCCGCCGGAAACTAAAGCAATTTTACCCGTTAAATCAAACATAAAACCTCCTACTGTACTGTTTGTTATACTGTATCAGCCTTATTGTATAAACGGTAAATTAACGCAAAATTTTTGTCATCAGTCACAATTGTGTAGGGTGAGCGCTTTTTCTATTTATGCCGAATAACACAAAAGTATCGATAACAGCGCGCAAAGTGTTAAGCAAACAGTCAATAAGCCCATTACACTTTATATCTTGATAGTAATATATGGCTAACACACTGTTTTTTGAGATAGATAGCAAAAGGCTGTAAAGTATCTGTATAAAAAGTGTTAACTTATCGGTGTAATACAGAGACGATAGACTAGTATAGTATTTATACAGGCTACTCAATTAATTTAATGCGCATCAAGTTTATAAAAAAAAATGTACGTTGATGATGAAGTGATAAAAAATATGCGTACAATGGGGTTGTTGAATCAATTCAGCATTTGAGATATCGGTGGATTACGTTCGTGAAGCCGGTATTAAGATAACAGTTATTCCAACAATATATTGCAATAATGATATCGAATAAGAATCAGAGGTAATCATGGTTAATGGGATCAAAAGAATTGGGGTTTTAACAAGTGGTGGTGATGCACCGGGTATGAATGCCGCGATCCGTGGTGTTGTCCGTGCAGCACTCAGCGAAGGTTTAGAAGTGTACGGTATTTTTGATGGCTATATGGGCTTATATGAAAACCGTATGAAAAAACTCGATCGCTTTAGTGTGTCAGACATGATCAACCGTGGTGGTACCTTTTTAGGTTCAGCGCGTTTCCCAGAATTCCGCGAAGATAATGTGCGTGCCGTTGCTATTGAAAATATGAAGCAAAATGAGTTAGATGCACTGGTGGTTATCGGGGGTGATGGTTCTTATCTGGGGGCGAAAAAATTAACTGAAGCGGGTTTCCCATGTATTGGTTTACCGGGCACCATTGATAATGACGTTGCGGGTACTGATTACACTATTGGCTATTTCACGGCGTTAGAAACAGCGGTAGAAGCGATTGACCGCTTACGTGATACCTCAACATCGCATAAACGTATCTCTATCGTTGAAGTGATGGGACGTTATTGTGGCGATTTAACCTTATCCGCTGCTATTGCGGGTGGCTGTGAGTTCGTGGTGTTGCCTGAATCCGAATTACCTTTTGATCGTGATGAATTATTAGCAGAAATTAAAGCGGGTATTGAGCGTGGTAAACGTCATGCTATCGTGGCAATTACCGAACATGTGTGTGATGTACATGAGCTAGCACGTTTTATTGAAGCAGAAACCAAACATGAAACACGTGCCACTGTATTAGGCCATATTCAACGTGGCGGCTCTCCGGTTGCCTACGATCGTATTTTAGCCTCTCGTATGGGTGCTTACTCTGTACAACTGCTACTTGAAGGTTATGGTGGTCGTTGTGTAGGGATCCAAAATGAAAAACTGGTTCACCATGATATTATTGATGCGGTTATGAATATGAAACGTGTCTTTAAAGCCGATTGGTATGAAACTGCGAAAAAACTGTATTAAGCCATAGTTTTACTCTATTACCAGAGCCTTTCTGAGTTATATCCTTATTCGTGGACTGTTCTGATGCAATATCAGCTTGTATCAGAACAGCTTCCCGAGTGAAAACATTTCATTCTACGCGCTTTTCTTCTCTTATCTGATGGGTAATGACTGTGTGAGTCCCCGTTTTCTCAACTATATAGCTGTTACGTATAACAGTCTGTTTTTTATTATTTCATCGTTATAAATCTTTCTGTCAGCCTAGTTAAACAAAACAAATAAACCAACTAGAAATAGGATAGGGGTAGATAACGATGTTAAAACGATGGGGATTATTGACAACGCTAGCGCTGACGGCACTGTTTACACAAAGCATCTGGGCGAAGGATATTCAGTTATTAAATGTCTCTTACGATCCGACTCGAGAGCTTTATCAACAATATAACCACGCATTTAGTCAATATTGGCAACAAAAAACCGGCGATCATGTGACTATTCGTCAATCTCATGGTGGCTCTGGTAAACAGGCAACCGCCGTAATTAATGGTATTGAAGCGGATATTGTCACCCTCGCATTAGCTTATGATATTGATGCCATTGCACAAAGAGGGCGTATAGATAAGCAGTGGATCACCCGCTTACCTGATAACTCAGCACCTTACACCTCAACCATTGTTTTTTTAGTGAGAAAAGGTAATCCCAAACAGATAACCGACTGGGATTCTTTAATTAAACCCGGTGTATCTATTATCACACCTAATCCTAAAACCTCCGGTGGAGCAAGATGGAATTATCTGGCTGCATGGGGATATGGATTAAAGGCCAATCAGCAAGACAGTGAAAAAGCGAAAGCCTTTGTAAAGTCACTGTATCAACAGGTTGAAGTATTAGACTCAGGCGCGAGAGGCGCGACAAATACTTTTGTTGAGCGTGGTATTGGTGATGTGTTAATTGCATGGGAAAATGAAGCGTTATTGGCGATTAATGAGTTAGGTACAGATAAGTTTGAAATAGTCACCCCTTCCGTCTCTATTTTGGCAGAGCCAACCGTCTCTGTGGTGGATAAAGTGGTTGATAAGCGAGGTACGCGGGAAGTGGCAACCGCTTATTTAGAGTATCTTTATTCACCTCAAGGGCAAGAAATTGCTGCTAAAAACTATTATCGTCCAAGAGATAAAAGCATTGCTGAAAAATATCAAAAACGTTTTCCAGCCCTGCAATTATTCACTATTGATGAGCTTTTTGGCGATTGGCAATCAGCACAACAAACTCATTTTGCCACCGGGGGAATATTTGATGAAATCAGCCGACGTGATTAGCGAGTAACGCATAAAAAAATCACCTTCTGTTAAGACACAGTAAGGTGATTTTCGCGATAGTTATTTATCGGTAAGATAACGATTTGCTATCAAAGTTATTTTTTCGCTTTTGCTTCTGCTGCCGCTTTCACGATAACAGCAAAGGCATCCGCTTTCAGTGACGCGCCACCAACCAATGCACCGTCGATATCAGGTTGGCTAAATAGCTCTGCTGCGTTTTTATCGTTGACTGAACCGCCGTATTGAATAATGACTTGCTCAGCGATAGCCTCATCTTGTTTAGCGATATGATCACGAATAAATTTATGTACCGCTTGTGCTTGTGCAGGCGTTGCTGATTTACCTGTACCAATCGCCCAAATAGGTTCATAAGCGATCACTGCATCTTTGAATGCTTGTGCACCATGTGCATTTAAAATCGCGTCGATTTGACGTGCGCACACTTCTTGTGTTTTACCAGCTTCGTTTTCTGCTTCTGTTTCACCGATACATAACACAGGTGTTAAGCCTAACTCTTTTAACACACCAAATTTTTGTGCGATAAATTCATCAGATTCTTTATGGTAAGTACGACGTTCAGAGTGACCGATGATCACGTATTTAACATCAACGTTTTTCAGCATTTCTGGGGAAGTTTCGCCAGTGAAAGCACCAGATAAGTTAACACCGGTATCTTGGGCACCTAACGCAATACGGCTTCCACCGATTTCATGACGAGCTTGGCACAGATAAACTGTTGGTGGTGCAATAGCAACATCACATCCAGCAACACCGCTGATTTCTTTACGTAATGCAGCGATTAATTCATGAACCATATGAATGCTGCCGTTAAGTTTCCAGTTACCCATGACTAATGGATGGCGCATAACTTTTCCTCCAACCGAGTGGTTTAAATTTAATTTATCGATAAACTCAAATTCTGTTGATGCACAACAGTATAGAGAACATTGAATAGAATAGCTTTGTTTTTTATCACGGAATAGCTGAATCGATATTGCTATTGAGTGAAAGCTTAATCGGTTCAATGGCAAAGGTCGTTAGTTGATTGTCCTCGTGGGCAATAATATAGCGAATAGCACCAACATTATGGCTAATATAAGCAGGCACATCTTGTTTAACAGCAAATAAATTGAGCACCTCTTGAATTTGCGTTGCATTAATGGAGGGATCAAACTGTGTCACTAATGCAGTGATATAGCGCATTGCAGTATCTTGATGCTCTTTTTCGATTTGTGGCGTATCAAGTGTATGGATCAGGGTGAGCTGTAGACTCTTAATTTTTTCACTGCCACGCTCTAATACGGCTGATGAGTATAAATAAGGGGTTATTCGTGTCGCGGCCCTGACTAACGGAATAGTAATATCGTTGTTGGTGATAATTTTATATTCATTGAGAAATAACGACGCATTATTTTGATTGAATTTAGCTCTTATCTCAGGAATGGTGGTTTCAAAAACAGGGGCATCCTGTTTAAGGTAAAGAATATCATCTTTAGTTGGGGGTTGATGAGCAATCGAGGGCGACGCTGCCATAGCAAGGGTTGGCAAAGATAAAGCGATGCTTATTATGATAAGTGCTAACTGAGTAAGCGTGCTTTTTTTTATCATCTGTCCTCCTTGGTCTGTTGTGCGATAGAATATTATAAAATCACTCTGTATTATTTGATGTTAAATGGACAGCTTAATTCACTAAAATAAGTCTATATTGAGAAATTATTAATGACCTTACAACATTGGGCCTTTTCATTCAAAGGGCGAATTGGACGCCGTGACTTTTGGGCGGGTTTTGCACTCTGTTTTGTGCTGTTTTGCGGATTATATACAGTTAATCAGCACTATTCATTGCCTGCTGTGCTGGTGGGGATAATTTCGCTGGCTATTTTATATCCGTTATGTGCCATTTTTACTAAGCGACTTCACGATAGAAATAAACGTGGTGCATGGCTGTTACTATTGTTGCTGGCGGTGATGCTAGGATTGACTGATACCAGTAGTTTAGAGCCCTTTTGGCAGTGGGCGATAGGTCGTTTTCTCCCATCATTTATTATGATGATCATGTTGTTAGATTGTGGGGTGTTTATTGGCACCCAAGGAGAAAACTATTTTGGTGCCACGACTGAAAAAGTCGACTACTCAAGTTTTCGTTAAAGTGTGTAACTGCTAAACAGTCAGGGCTGAATAAAGTGCTATTCAGCCCTGATGTTATCATTACCAATACTGTTCACTGGTGATATGTCCCGGTTTACGGCGTAAATGTTTTCTCATATCACGCTGTGTTTTCAGTAACTGTTGCGTGTCTCTTACCATTTCTGGATTACCACATAGCATAATATGGCTCTCTTCTGGGGAAATGGTTAATCCTACGGTTTTTTCTAATGCACCACTTTCAATTAATGCTGGAATGCGCCCGGTTAGTGAACCTATATGATTTTCACGGCTGACAATAGTTTGGATACGCAGTTTCCCTTGGTAGCGTTCAGCTAACTGCTCCATTAATGGTAGATAGCTTAAATCACGGGCGTAGCGTACTGCATGGACTAAAACAATATTTTCGAAACGGTCGAGATCATCACCAAGTTGTAAAATAGAGAGAAATGGCCCGATCGCCGTACCTGTTGATAACATCCATAAGGTATTCGCGCTAGGCACCTCTTCTAAAACAAAAAAGCCACTGGCTTGTTCTGTCACTAAGAGTTCATCACCAACAGTTAACGCTGCTAAGCGTGGGCTGAGTTTACCTTCAGGTACAGTGACTAGATAGAACTCTAAGTTGGGATCTTGCGGGGAGTTAACATAAGAGTAGGCGCGTTGTATACGTTCACCGTCAATTTCGAGTGCCAGTTTGGCAAATTGACCTGCTGTAAACTTATCGATAGGGGCGTGTACAACTAAACTGATTAATGTATCTGTCCAATACCTAACTTGAATGACTTTTCCAGTGACCCAATTTGCCATAATCTCTTATCTCCTTTTTAGGAAAGCGCTTATGTCGATAATTTATTCTAAAGAGGAAGGGCGTTTTTATTTATCAAGATGATGTGATGGCGATATTAATCTGTAGTTTCGTTAATCGTTAATACAAAATGTACATTTATATTGACAACGATGGTGTTTTTCACTGACATCGTTGACGAGATAAAAATGGCTGACTACTTCGCAAATTTTGCTAGATTTGTTACCTTAGTCTCATTATTTAGCGCAAGTGCATTTTGCAGAGTTTATTTTATCAAAGCTCTGTAGCACTTTCCTGTCCGTTAATCGGTTAATTTTTAATTTCTGAGCAAAGAAAAGAAATGAGAAAGTTAGAACATGCAAATCTGTTATTACTGATTATTGCACTGGTTGCTGTCGGTCAAATGACACAGACGATTTATGTTCCTGTGATTGCTGATATGGCTGTCTATTTTGGTGAGCCAACAGGTGCTGTACAGCAAGTAATGGGCGCATATCTGTTTTCTTATGGTTTTTCACAATTAATTTATGGCCCTATTTCTGACCGAGTAGGGCGTCGTCCGGTTATTTTAGTGGGGATGAGTATTTTCTGTTTAGCGACGATCGTGGCTATTTTTTCACAGAACTTAACTACCTTAGTGATCGCCAGTACCTTACAAGGAATGGGGACTGGGGTAGCAGGGGTAATGACCCGTACTCAGCCTCGTGATCTCTATACCGGTACTGCGTTACGCTATGCCAATAGCTTATTAAATATGGGGGTGTTAGTCAGCCCACTATTAGCGCCGATGATCGGTGGGGTGGTGGCGCACTTCTTTGGCTGGCATGCCTGTTATATCTTCCTATTATTATTAGGAGGAAGTGTACTCTTTAGTATGTATCACTGGATGCCAGAAACCCGACCTGTACAGGCAGAAAGACGCAGTATGTTGTCATCTTTTTATTTATTGCTGTCCAACAGTACTTTTAGTGCCTTTTTGATCATGTTGATTTGTGCATTATCAGGTATTGCCGTATTTGAAGCTTCCAGCGGTGTGTTGATGGGAGGCGTGTTGGGTTTAAATAGTATTACTATCAGTATTCTATTTATTTTACCTATTCCCGCGGCCTTCTTTGGTGCGTGGTACGCAGGGCGTGAAGGTAAAACCTTTGTGCAATTGATGTGGCACTCCGTATTTTGCTGTGTAGCGGCAGGTATTTTAATGTGGCTTCCCGGCTGGCTGAATATTATTAATATTTGGACTTTACTGGTGCCCGCTGCCCTGTTTTTCTTTGGCGCTGGGATGCTATTTCCGCTGGCAACGACAGGGGCGATGGAGCCATTCCCTTATTTAGCCGGAGCGGCTGGTGCGTTGGTGGGCGGATTGCAAAATGTTGGCTCAGGGATAGCAACCTGGTTCTCTGCACTATTGCCACAACATAATCAATTTAGCTTAGGAATGATTATGTTTATTATGTCAGTGGCTATTATGTTGTGTTGGATCCCGTTATCACACCGTTTTAGTCATCAGCAGAATACGGTTTAATGACTGCCTTTAAGTTTTCGCCAATAAAAATGCCGATAGTGTAATACCTACTATCGGCATTTGTTTTATGTCGCCTAGGCGACTTCTCTCTCATAGGGGGGAATTAGCGATTAACCGCGATCTTCCCATTCTTGTGCGCGGGCAACCGCTTTTTTCCAGCCGTTATAACGATAATTACGCTCTGTGGTTTCAATACCTGGGCGGAACTCTTTATCAATCTCAGCTTTATTTTTTACCTCTTCCAGATCAGACCAGAAACCTACCGCAAGGCCTGCAAGGAACGCAGCCCCTAACGCAGTACTTTCACGTACCACAGGACGTTCAACACGGGTACCTAAGATGTCAGATTGGAACTGCATTAAGAAGTTATTGGCAACGGCACCACCATCTACACGTAGTGCTTGTAAGCGTGCTCCGGAGTCTGCTTGCATCGCATCAAGGACATCGCGGGTTTGATAAGCGATAGATTCTAAAGTAGCTCGAATAATATGATTACGGTTAGCGCCACGGGTTAAACCGAAGATAGCGCCACGGGCATACGGATCCCAATAAGGTGCGCCTAAGCCAGTAAATGCAGGTACGACATAAACACCGTTGGTGTCATTAACTTTAGTGGCAAAGTATTCTGAGTCAGTTGCTTCATCAATTAATTTTAGCTCATCACGTAGCCACTGAATGGAAGCACCACCGACGAAGACCGCACCTTCTAAGGCATAGTTTACTTCACCACGTGGGCCACAGCAGATAGTGGTTAATAGACCGTGGTTAGAGCGCACGGCTTCTTTACCTGTATTCATCAGCAAGAAGCAGCCTGTTCCGTAGGTGTTTTTTGCCATACCGCTTTGTACACAGAGCTGACCATAGAGTGCCGCTTGTTGGTCACCAGCCATACCGGCGATAGGAATACGTGTACCACCTTTACCACCAATGTTGGTTTGACCATAAACTTCAGAAGAAGGCACCACTTTAGGTAGCATATTGCGGGGAATATTCAGCAGATCGAGGATTTTTTGATCCCAATCTAAAGAGTGAATATTAAACAACATAGTACGTGAAGCGTTGGTATAATCTGTTACGTGAACACGACCTTGTGTCATTTTCCAGACTAACCAAGTATCAACGGTACCAAAGAGTAACTCTCCTTTTTCTGCTCTTTCACGAGCGCCTTCAACATTATCGAGGATCCATTTTAATTTGGTGCCTGAAAAATAGGGGTCAACCATAAGCCCAGTATTTTGACGAATGTACTCTTCAACCCCTTCTTGATCTTTTAAGCGAGTACAAAAGTCTGCAGTACGGCGACATTGCCACACAATAGCATTATAGATAGGTTTACCGGTCTCTTTTTCCCAGACGATAGTCGTTTCACGTTGGTTGGTAATACCGATACCGGCAACATGATCAGAAGGGATGTCTTCTTTGGCCAATACTTCAATTAGCGTTGCACTTTGAGTTGCCCAAATTTCCATTGGATCGTGCTCAACCCAGCCGGGCTTAGGATAAATTTGGGTAAATTCGCGTTGTGAGATGCTAACAATGTTGGCGTCATGATCGATTACGACAGCGCGTGAACTGGTTGTTCCCTGATCCAGAGCAACGATATATTTTTTTTCACTATTCGATTTGTTTGTTTCTGTTGTCATGTTAGTAACCTGTTTTCATAATCAACGATATTGCTTGCATCGTTATTTGTCGTTTTCAATTTTGCAGGTATCACAAGGTAAGTGACGGCCAATAAGTTTACGATAAGCAAGTGCGCCTAAAATACCCCCAATCATTGGAGCAATGAGTGGGACTAAGAAATAAGGAATATCGCGTCCACCTGTTAAAGCAATATCACCCCATCCGGCAAAGAATGCGACTAATTTTGGCCCAAAATCACGGGCAGGGTTTAAGGCGAATCCAGTTAATGGGCCAAATGCACCACCGATAACCGCAATCAGAATACCGATAAGTAATGGCGCTAAAGGCCCACGAGGTACACCGTTACCATCATCTGTTAAGGCTAAAATTAAGCCAACGAGAATAACGGCAATAATTACTTCGATAAAAAATGCGTGGATCACAGAGATTTGGGCTGCTGGGTAAGTAGAGAAGACGCCCGCAGTAAAGAGGCTTTCTTGTGATCCTCGTACAATTCCGTTGACCTGTTCGTAGTCGATAAATAAATTGTAATACATAAAGTACACAACAGCGGCGGCAAAAAAACCACCTAACATTTGTGCAACAATATAAGGGATAACTTTTTTACGTTCAAAGCACGCAAACAACCAGAATGCGACTGTAACCGCCGGGTTGAGGTGAGCACCAGAGGTACCCGCAGTAAGGTAAACGGCTAAGGCAACACCTAAGCCCCAGATAATACTTATCTCCCAAAGACCGAGTTGAGCGCCTGCGATACGTGCTGCTGCAACACAACCAAGACCAAAGAAGACTAGCAATGCAGTACCGATAAACTCGGAAATGCATTGACCCATAAGAGAGGTTTTCGTCTGGCTCATATATTCTATCCTGAAAGAGGGTGATTTTAATTGTTAGTATTCTTTTCGTATTGAAAAGATAACTGTAAATTTATCGTTAATGAGCGTAAACGAGAATAAGCGAAATTGAATTTTGTGTGTCCCATCATGAAAATGAGTGAAAACGCTCTTAAATAGTGACTTGTACAACACTAGGAGTGTGATCAGACCAGTATTTTTGTTAAATTGAAAAAAGCAGGTAATTCCACGGAAGATGCTAGACAGTTGTTGATAGGCTACTTACAATCGGGAGTATCGATTATATGGGGGATTACAGTATGTCATTTGAAGTTTTTGAAAAATTAGAGTCAAAAGTACAACAAGCACTAGATACCATCACATTATTACAGATGGAAATTGAAGAGCTAAAAGAGAAAAATGATGCACTGAATCAAGAAGTGCAGGGCGCAAGAGAATCAAGAGAAGCTTTGGTTCGTGAAAACGAAGAGCTGAAACAAGAGCAATCAAGCTGGCAAGAGCGTTTACGTGCTCTGCTAGGAAAAATGGAAGACGTACAATAATCGTCCACCGTTTTCACCAGTTAAAAACAAAGCCACTGATAAAGTGGCTTTTGTCGCTTTATGCGTTATCTTTGTTAATAAGAGAATGGTCTATTATTCTTCTAATAAATTATCATCTAAATCGTCATCATCTAAGCCTAAAGGCTCTTCAGATAAGATAATGCCAGTATTATCAGCATAAAGGTAATCACCAGAGAAGAAAGTAACACCACCAAAGTTTACGCGGATATCACTGTCGCCGATGCCGTCACTTGGGCAACCTGCAGGAATGGCAGCCATCGCTTGAATGCCTAAATCAAGCTCAGATAAAGCGTCCACTTGGCGTACTGCACCATAAACAACAATACCTTCCCATTCGTTGAGTACCGCCAGTTGCGCCAATTCAGCGTCGACTAGCGCTTTGCGGACAGAGCCTCCGCCATCAACTAATAGAATACGATCTTTACCGTTTTCTTCTAGTAAGTCATAAAGCAGACCATTATCTTCAAAACATTTGACAGTGGTAATTTGTCCACCAAAAGAGCTACGACCACCAAAGTTTGAGAAAAGCGGTTCTACGACATTGATATCTTCTTGATAGATATCACAGAGTTCAGAAGTATCATATTTCATAGGATTTACGTCAGGTTGCCTCAGGAAAGTCCAGTATATCCCTTAACAGGGGGTGTTGGCAAAAGACTCACTGACAATTCAGTGAGTCAAATCAACAATAGCGGTAAATTACTCTAAAACTAAACCTAAAGAAAAAAGAATATTGGTTAACAGCGCCGCTTTGACCATATGTTCAAGCAGTGGTCGCATGGCTTCGCCACTAAGATCGGCATTAACGCGTTTAATATGCAGTAATAGCATGGGAACGGCTAATAAAAATAGCCACGCCGTCCAATGGTGCATATAAATCAGGGTGAACACAATCAAACAGATAATGGCTATGGCAATCACGCAGGTGTGGTAAATCCGTGAGCCAGAAGCCCCCAAACGCACCGCCAAGGTATTTTTACCGGCTTGAATGTCGTTTTCAAGATCACGCATATTGTTAATGTTAAGTACTGCGACCGAGAGCAGTCCGCAGGCGGTGGCAGGCAGTAGTGTCACAATATTAAAAGCATTAGCTTGCAAATAATAAGTGCCAATCACACTTAGCCAGCCAAAGAAAATTAATACCGAAATATCGCCCAATCCCATATAGCCATAAGGGCGTTTCCCTACGGTATAGGTAATGGCAGCCACGATAGCCAATAAGCCCATCACTAAAAAGCCAATAGCATCTTCGGGTTTTTTACAGGCGACAATTATCAAGGCGATACCTGAAACACAGGAGATAATTACATTGATAATTAAGGCTTTTTTCATTTGAACAGGGGTGATCACCCCTTTTTGCATTCCACGCAGTGGCCCTAATCGCTCTTCAGTATCTGTCCCTTTAACGGCATCACCATAGTCATTCGCTAAGTTAGAGAGAATTTGTAGTGTGCCAGCAGTTAAAATCGCCAGTAATGCAATAGGTAGCTCAAAATGACCCGTCCAATACGCTAAGGCGGAGCCTGTCACAATAGCAATTAACCCTAAAGGTAGGGTTTTGGGTCGTAAACTTTCAAGCCAGGCTTGTGTCCGGCTAATGGAATGTTGAGCGCTCATGCTGAAATTCAATACTCATGTTCGTTGTTATTATAAAAATAAGAATGGGAGGCAAGCCTCCCACGTTAATATTGCTGATTAAGGATCGCATAAGTTGATTATAAAATAAATCGACTCAGATCTTCATCTGCTACAAGCTCATCCAGATGCTGTTTCACATATTCTGCATCAATAAGAATAGTTTCGCCTTGACGTTCACTCGCATCATAGGAAATTTCTTCCATTAAACGCTCTAATACCGTATGTAGACGACGTGCACCAATGTTTTCAGTGGTTTCATTTACACGCCAAGCAGATTCGGCAATTTTGCGAATACCGTCTTGGCTAAAGTTAATGCTTACCCCTTCGGTAGCCATTAAAGCTTGATACTGTTTTGTTAATGATGCATTTGGCTCAGTAAGGATACGCTCAAAATCTTCTGCAGTCAGTGCTTGTAGTTCAACACGAATAGGCAGACGGCCTTGTAACTCAGGAATTAAGTCAGAAGGACTAGAGACTTGGAATGCGCCTGAGGCAATAAACAGAATATGGTCTGTTTTCACCATACCGTGCTTAGTGGATACGGTGCAACCTTCTACCAGTGGTAATAGGTCACGTTGTACACCTTCACGAGAAACATCAGGGCCAGAGCTTTGACCACCACGTTTACAGATTTTATCTACTTCATCAATAAACACGATACCATGTTGCTCAACTGCATCGATGGCTTGTTGTTTTAACTCTTCAGGATTAACCAGTTTAGCGGCTTCTTCTTCGACAATCAGTTTAAACGCTTCTTTGATTTTCATCTTACGCGCTTTTTGCTTTTGTCCCGCTAAATTTTGGAACATGGATTGTAATTGATTAGTCATCTCTTCCATGCCTGGAGGTGCCATAATTTCAACACCCATTGGGGTAGCCGCTAATTCAATTTCAATCTCTTTGTCGTCTAATTGGCCTTCACGGAGTTTCTTACGGAACGCTTGGCGCGCTGCTGAAGGCTCTGAGGATGATGCCGATTCTGTGACTCCCCAGTTATTTTTTGCTGGTGGGATCAGTACATCAAGAATACGCTCTTCTGCCATTTCTTCAGCACGGTAACGATTTTTTTCAATCGCTTGGCTACGTACCATTTTAACAGCAGAATCAGTTAAATCGCGGATAATAGAATCGACTTCTTTACCTACATAACCCACTTCAGTGAATTTTGTGGCTTCGACTTTGATAAAAGGTGCATTGGCTAATTTTGCTAAACGACGTGCAATTTCAGTTTTACCTACCCCTGTAGGTCCAATCATCAAAATATTTTTTGGGGTTACTTCATGACGCAGCGCTTCATCAAGCTGCATGCGACGCCAGCGGTTACGCAGTGCAATAGCAACCGCACGTTTGGCCTTATCTTGACCAATAATAAATCTGTCGAGTTCGCTGGCAATTTCGCGAGGAGTCATTTCGGACATGCTCTCAAATCCTTACTCTTTTGAAGAGATTTCTTCAAAGTTGACATTATGGTTGGTGTAGATGCAGATATCACCGGCAATATTCAGTGCTTTTTCCGCAATTTCGCGTGCACTTAGATCGGTGTTTTCTAACATCGCTCTCGCCGCTGCTTGTGCATAAGGGCCACCAGAACCAATAGCAATCAGATCGTTTTCTGGCTGCACAACATCACCGTTACCGGTGATAATCAAAGATGTTGTTTCGTCTGCCACAGCCAGTAATGCTTCTAGTTTGCGTAACATTCTGTCTGTACGCCAATCTTTCGCAAGTTCAACAGCGGCTTTAGTTAAATGGCCTTGATGGAGCTCTAATTTACGCTCAAAAAGTTCAAAAAGCGTGAAAGCATCAGCAGTGCCGCCGGCAAATCCCGCAATCACTTTGTCGTTATAAAGACGGCGTACTTTGCGAACATTGCCTTTCATGACGGTATTACCCATCGTCGCCTGTCCATCACCACCGATTACGACTTGGCCATTACGGCGAACACTTACGATTGTAGTCATGAGTCAGCCCCTGGTTTATCAATAAAAAGAAGTGGGTTGTGCTTTAATATCAGAAAAAACACAGCCCATTATGTGAATTAGATTTATAGGTGGGGGAGAAATTTTATTTTTCAACCCCCCGCAGTACGAAGAATACAACCTGATACACCTGCGCCTGCAGCTTGACGGCTTAGCGTATTGGCTTGCTCTTTATTAAATGGGCCAGATAAAACGCGGATCCAGCCGTCATTTCCTTTGGTCACACGGCTTTCGATACCGGAAAATGCTAAGGTTGCGCGTACAGATTCGGCTTGTTCATTGGTTTTAAATGAACCGCATTGGACTAAAAAGCGCGCTTCAGTCGTCGCAGGTTTTGGTGTCGTTATCGCAGGTGCAGGCTCCTGTTTTACCGGTGCTGAAGGTTGCGAGGGTTGTACCGAAGGTGCGGTAGTTGTCGGTGGGGTAATGACAACCTGTGAACGTGGTACTTCACCGTTATAAGGCACTTCTGGTAACTCTACCGCCGGTTGACGTTTATCCGCTTCAATTTGTTGTAAAAAACGTAATTGCTCCGGTGAAAGTGTCGCTTTCGGATTAATCTGGCTCCCTGAAGAGGTCGCTGGTGGCTGTAATGGGTTCCCCACCTGTCGATTCTCGAGCTCTTTGATATATTGCCAACGCTCTTGCGGTTTAGGTGGTAAGTTGTTAGTTGGTTGTTGCCCTGCACTTGATGACGTTGGTTCGACAACCTCTTTTTTATTATGGGTAATAAAATAGAGGCCGCCAACAAATAGCGCCACAAGCGCAATTGCTACAATAAGTGTGGTTAAAGGCAACCCACTGGCCGCCTTTTTACCTTTGCCTTTCGTTGTCTTTTTACGACGAGCAGATGACTGTCCTCGTCCCACATAGTCTCGTTGTGCCACAGTTCGATTCGCTGATAATTAAATGAATAGGTATCACAACCGATATGTTACTTAACATAGTGTCTTTTGCCTAGCTTTTAAGCCGACAGACACTTTCTCTTACTATTAACTCACAATCTAATAGGCGAGAGCCGGGTGCAACAGGTCTACCTTGTAACTGATCAAGCAGTAACAACATGGATTGACGACCAATTTGGTAACGTGGCTGTTCCATGGTGGTTAATGCAGGCTCGCTATAGCGCGTAATATCAAGGTTATCGAAGCCAATCACAGAGAGATCGTCAGGTAATTGTAAGCCAAGTTTTTTAGCCTGCCACATCACACCAATCGCCATAATATCGCTATGACAAAATACCGCTGTCGGTGGTTCAGGTAACGAAATTAACTTTTTCAGACTTTCTGCACCGCTTTCGTGGGTAAAATCACCTCTAATAATATAATCTTCGCGTAGAGGGACACCGGTTCTACGCATAGCTTGAATATAACCTTGTAAGCGATAACGACATAGTGGCATATCTTCAGGGCCAGTAATACAGGCAATACGCTTATGTCCCATCTGTTGTAGATAGTGGGTGGCTCTAAAAGAAGCAGTCAAATTATCAATATGAACGGTTGGCAATTCAAGCTCTGGCGCAAATTCATTTGCCATGATCATAGGAGGAAGATTTTTTTGCTCTTCTTTAGAAACATCAAAAGGGATATGAGAGCCAAGCAGTAACATGCCGTCAATCTGCTTAGTAATAATTAAATTAATAAAGGCATTTTCATGTTTTTGTTGGTGTTTGCAGTCACCAATTAATACGAGATAGCCGTGTTGAGCTGCGGTTTCTTCAATGCCACATACAACATCTGTAAAAAAGGGATCACTGATGTTAGGGACGATCACGAGGATCGTTTTTGACTCGTTACGTTTCAGGTTTTTTGACAAATTATGTGGGTAATAACCCACGTCAAGAACAGCTTGCTCAACTTTTTGACGGGTTTGTGAGGATACTTTTTCTGGATTCATTAATGTGCGTGACACCGTGGCTGTTGACACGCCAGCAGCAAAAGCAACATCTTTCATTGTTGCTTGTGCGCTCTCTTTATTATTCTGTTGCAAACCCCATACCTCCGTACTGATGGTTTGGTTAAACGATTGCTTTTTTGTTGCAAAAAAACCGTCGTTGTCCAAAATACAAAGATGCGACGGTTTTTTAATTCAAGAAATATTCTAAATTGTTATTTTACCCACTTTTTGAATAGATACTGTTACCTAGTTTGCATAAAAAGTGTGATACCAATCGTTTTTATGAGGTAGTTCGCAAAATTGATAAATAGTTTTGAATTATAAGTGCGCTAAATATCAGTAGGCTTAGCAATCTGTTGGATCAACATCAATATTCCATTTCACTTTTTTACTCTCAGGAAGCGCCACTATCTGAGGATAAGTAACAGACATTAACTTTTGTAAATAACCCCTTGAAGGATGTTGCAATAATAGTTGCCAACGGAAATTTCCTCCTCGTTTTGCCTGAATGGCCGGAATGGGGCCCATCACCCATAAATGACTATCTCTCATCGGGTGTTGCTCGAAGAACTGTTTAAGCTGGCGTAAAAACTGGGGGGCTTTTTGGTTATTATGATCTTCAGAGCGGATCATAATATGGCTGGAATAAGGGGGTAAAAAGGTTGCTTGTCGCTCTTGTAACGCCTCTTTAGTAAAAGCATCATAGCCTTTTTCTAACAGCGTTAATAATAGTGGGTGATCGGGTTGGTGAGTTTGTAAATAGACGGCACCTTGTTTCCCGGCTCTTCCTGCACGACCTGATACTTGAGTATAAAGCTGAGCAAAACGTTCAGCAGCACGAAAGTCACTAGAAAATAAAGCACCATCAACATCAAGTAGCGCCACCAGCGTAACGTCTGGGAAGTGGTGACCTTTAGCCAACATCTGTGTGCCAATTAGAATACGTGATCCACCTTGATAGATGTCTTCTAGTTGTTGCTCTAATGCTCCTTTACGACTGGTGGTATCTTTATCAATACGGGTGATCGGGGTATTAGGAAATAACTCGCCAATGCCTTGTTCAAGTTGTTCTGTGCCCAATCCTACTGGCATTAAATTAGTTGAACCACATTGAGGGCATTGTGATGGAATACGACGTTGGCTATCACACTGGTGGCAACGTAGCATGCCGTGTTTTTGATGTAAGGTATAATAGTGATCACAGCGAGGGCATTCGGCAATCCAACCACACTCATGGCAGAGTAACGCAGGCGCAAAGCCACGGCGATTTAAAAACAACATCACTTGATTTCCGGCATTAAGATGCTCTTTTATGGCTTTAATGAGTGTTGGAGAGAGTCCGGTTGTGAGCGGTTGCCCTTTTAGGTCGATTAAATGCTCTGTGGCAGGTTTAGCATTTCCCGCCCGTTGCGTTAACGTCAGTTGTTGATATTTTTTTTGTGCAACGTTATAGCTGGTTTCAATCGATGGGGTGGCAGTGCCCATCACGATAGGAATATTTTCTTGCTTGGCGCGAAAGACCGCTAAATCCCGTGCATGGTAACGCCAGCCATCTTGTTGCTTATAAGAGCCATCATGCTCTTCATCAATAATAATAATCCCTAATTGCTGAAAAGGGGTGAGCAATGCCGAGCGCGTACCGATAATAATGGCATTATCTCCCCGTTTCGCTCGTAGCCATACCGCAAGGCGTTCCGTATCGTTGAGTCCGGAGTGAAGAACATCGACGGGGGCATTAAAACGTGCTTTAAAACGGCGAATGGTTTGTGGGGTCAAACCTATTTCAGGGACTAAGATCAGTGCCTGTTTACCTTGAGCGAGAATAGTTTCAAGTACACTGAGATACACTTCTGTTTTACCAGAGCCGGTGATCCCCAATAATAACCAAGGCGAAAATTGGTCTGCTTGTGCCGTGATAGCACCAACAGCAACCGCCTGTTCGGCATTAAGTTTAAATCGTTCGCCTTGTACGGCAAAAGTGCTTTGCCACTGTATAGGGGCGGGTTGAATAGGACGTAAATCCGCTAATGCTTTCTTTTTTAAGTTATTTAGTGTCGCTGTTGTAATTTCATATTCATCTAACTGGTGGCGATACAAAGGGGCACGGCGTAGTGCCGCTAAAGCTTGTTGTTGCTTTTTAGCGCTTTTTAGACTGTTAAGATCAAGCGCTTCTCCCTCTTGAGTGGCATACCATTGCCATAAGGGCGTAAATTCAGCCGGTTTCCCTTGTCGTAGTAGAATTGGCATCGCATGAAAGAGAACTTCACCTAAAGGATAATGATAATAAGCACTTGCCCAATTAAGCATATCCCATAAGATCCCCGGAAACAGAGTCTCTGTATCAAGTACTTCTTCAATAGGTTTCAGTTTTTCAATGGGAAACTCACTGTGTGAACTAAAACCTTTAACAATACCGATAGAGCGACGCTGTTTGCCAAAGGGAACGACCACGCGACAACCTATTGTTGGCATGGCACAACCTTCTGGAAGCAGGTAGTCAAAGGAAGAAAACAGTGGTACAGGTAATATTACCTGAACTATAGTCATATCAGGGTTTCCGAGTGTTTTAGCGAAAAGATAGTATTAAGAATATCACAAAAAGTGTGCAGATTTCATTGCGCGTTTGGCGGATATTCTGTATGATCCGCCCCCTTTGGTAGATAAAATACCAAACAATTTAATTCAATCAACACGACGTGTGGTGTTCGGCTGAGGGCTGAATAGCGACACGGCCTTAGCAGAGGTTTTCCATGAAAAAAGATATTCATCCTAAATACGAAGAAATTACTGCAACTTGTTCTTGCGGTAACGTTATGAAAATCAACTCCACAGCAGGCCACAACCTGAATCTGGACGTTTGTGATAAATGCCACCCATTCTATACTGGTAAACAACGTGATGTTGCAACCGGTGGTCGTGTTGATCTGTTCAACAAACGTTTCAAAATCCCAGGCAGCAAATAAGATATTTGTTACCACAACTTTTCAGGTAACACTGAAAACGTGTAGGGAAAACGGAATTGAAGAAAGCCCAAAGTATTTGCTTTGGGCTTTTTGTTATTGTGTATCGTCCAAATTATGGTCACTTTGTATCACACTTTAACCGCTTGATCTTTTATTATTGATAGTAAGCTTTCCCTATCTCTATTCATCACCTAGCATGACCTCCCAATGATAAAATAACATATCGAATATACCTCAAAGCGATAGCGCCCTTTTGTATGCATTTTTTATGTAATATCGTCGCCAATGTTCGCGCTTTTAATAGTGACAAGACAGATCACAGCTGATAAATTATCTATTCATAATCCTATTCATTTATCTATTCATTAACCTATTTATAAGTAGCTAATATCATGACACAACGAGCAGAAGTCATACGAAAAATACTACGTAATGGACCTGAGCCAGCAAGGCAACTAGCTAATATTATGAATATTAGTCAGCCAACCCTGTCGAGGGCATTAAAAATGTTGTCTAATGATATTGTTCAAATTGGCTCGGGTCGTTCTATTCAATATGCTTTACGTGATGGTTCGCGTGGCTTCAACTCTGTACCCATTTATCGCATAAATGAAGAAGGTAAAATTAAATTGTTGGGTAAATTGACACCAGTTTATCCAGCCGGTTTTGTTATGGAGCAGGTTGATAATGTCAATCGGTATAGCGAAGGATTGCCGTGGTGGTTATTTGATATGCGTCCACAAGGGTATCTTGGATGTGCTTATGCTGCGACTTATTCCGCTGAGTTGGGTTTACCACATAATCCAGACAGTTGGTCTGACACAGATATTATCAGAGCTTTAATTGCTCACGGTCATGATGCAGTGGGAAATTTGTTAATAGGGGAACAGGCAAAAAAACATTTTTTGGCGATGCCGATACCTGCTGTGGTTGCTCGTTCAACAACTTACCCAACATTAGCTCGAGCGGTTAGTTCAGGGGAAGATCCTGGCTCATCCGCAGGTGGCGAACAACCCAAATTTTGTACCTATACCGATAGAGGCCATGTCATCGTTAAATTTACGGCTTCTGACAATAATGCTATCAGCGAGCGTTGGCGTGATCTCCTGCAAGCTGAGCATCTTGCCTTAAAGGTGCTAGGCGTTGAAACAGAAATTTTTGATTTTGAAGGGCAACGTTTTCTTGAAATACCGCGTTTTGACCGTGTAGGTGCTCTAGGTCGTGTCGGACTTTTTTCTTTACAAGCATTAGATGCACAGTTTGTCGGGCGAGCAAGAGAGCCATGGCCTGTGTTAGTTGATGCGTTAATTGAGCAAAAACAGGTTCAGCCTGATGCCTCGGTAAGTACAATGCGACGTTGGGCATTTGGTATGTTGATTGGAAATACTGACATGCACCATGGCAATTTATCGTTTATTAGTCTCCATGGCCGACCATATGCGCTTGCGCCTGCTTACGATATTCTACCAATGGGATTTGCGCCTAAAGTAGGAGGAGAAATAGTCAACACACTGCGACCGGCGACATTACTTGATGGGATCAGCCGTGAAATTTGGCGGGAGAGTTTAGCACTCGCAGAGCAGTTTTATACTTTGCTTACTCATTGTCATGCTCTTTCTGACAATTTTTCTCCCTGCCTTAACGCGTTACGCAATCATCTGGATGAAGCGAGTTCGCGTATCTCTCGTCTAGAGTAATGCATAAATTGAAGCCCAAAGTGTTGGCTTTGGGCTTCTGGTTATATTTTTGCTATCAAAAATAATTTCTGATCAATATTCCCAAGTCTCGGGATCAACACCCCGCTGGCGCATTATTTCTTTTGCCTCTTCAGGGATTTCATCGTTACGCTCTTTGCGTAAGTCTTCATCATTGGGGAGAGGCTGTCCGGTAAATGCGTGTAAAAATGCTTCACACAATAATTCACTATTGGTGGCATGTTTTAGGTTATTGACCTGACGACGAGTGCGCTCATCTGTCAAAATTTTTAGCACTTTCAATGGGATTGAAACTGTAATTTTTTTGACTTGTTCGCTTTTTTTACCATGCTCAGCGTAAGGGCTGATATATTCACCGTTCCATTCAGCCATGGATTACCTTAATTAATATCATTTAGTTGAAGCCAGTTTAGGGTTGATGCCCTATTCTGACGAGCCATGCCAGTTTATCATGACTTTTCTAAAACCACCGACTGTTACTGGCTAAAGGTGTGAGAAAAAGCAATAGTTACCTGGCGATATCCTTAATATTTATATTATTCCATTTGTTGGTCTATCCGTAAAGGAGTTTAGATGTCTAGATGTATTGACGTCTTGGTGTCTAATTGGATATGCTGTAAGAGACTTTTCCACTTAGCGCTGTAACAAGGTGTCTGTATGACGAAGAAAACCGCAACCATTGCCATTCACAATGGGCTTAATGAAGATAAGCAATATGGCTGTGTTGTACCGCCAATCTATCTTTCTAGCACCTATAATTTCTTAGCATTTAATCAACCTCGTGAACATGATTACTCTCGTCGGGGCAATCCCTCGCGCGATATGGTGCAAAATGCGTTAGCAGAGCTTGAAGGTGGGGTGGGAGCGGTTGTTACTAGCAGTGGGATGTCAGCAATTCATTTAATTTGTACGACTTTTTTAAAACCGGGTGATGTCATTGTGGCGCCCCATGATTGTTATGGGGGCAGTTATCGTCTGTTTAATAGTCAGCAGCAACGTGGTGCTTATCGTGTGGTATTTGTTGATCAAAACGATGAGCAAGCGTTACAACAGGCGTTGGCATTAGCACCAAAAATAGTATTTATTGAAACACCCAGTAATCCACTATTGCGCATCACTGATATTGAGAAAATAAGCCAATTAGCTCACCAAGTTGGGGCGTTGGTGGTGGCGGATAACACCTTTATGAGCCCGGTATTGCAAAAGCCATTGGCTTTAGGGGCTGATTTAGTGGTGCATTCTTGCACTAAGTATCTTAATGGGCATTCTGATCTTGTCGCGGGTGTTGTGATTAGTCAGTGTAGGAAACAGCTTGAGGATTTAAGCTGGTGGGCAAATAATATTGGTGTTACTGCTGGGGCGTTTGATAGTTATTTGTTATTACGAGGGATCAGAACCTTAGTACCACGAATTCGATTACAACAAGAAAATACTCAAGCATTGGTGGCTTATCTACAAACACAACCCTTAGTGGATAAAATTTATTACCCAGCACTAGAACATCATGTCGGTCACGCGATAGCGAAAAAACAGCAACAAGGTTTTGGTGCGATGTTAAGTTTTGAGTTAAAAGGGGGGATTGAAGCAATTAAATCCTTTTTATCTCATTTAACACTCTTTACACTGGCAGAGTCTTTAGGTGGTGTAGAAACATTAATTTGTCATCCGGCGACCATGACACACGCAGGAATGTCTGAAGAAGCGAGAAAAACCGCTGGGATCAGTAACGCTTTATTGCGCATTTCCGTGGGGATTGAGGATAGTCTGGATCTCATCAACGATTTACAAAATGCGTTTAATGCAGCAACGAAAAGGTAACCATGGATCATGAGCGTAGTGGCGATTAAACAACAGGCGCAACCAACTTGCCGTCAGTTACATAAATTCGGTGGTAGCAGTCTTGCAGACATAAAATGTTATCAGCGAGTCGTGAATATCATGACAAATTATAGCCAACCTAATGATTTAATGGTGGTTTCTGCAGCAGGCTCGACAACAAATCAGCTGATTAACTGGTTAAAACTGAGTCAAAGTGATCGTATTTCTGCCCATCAAGCTCAGCAAGAATTACGTCGTTATCAGCTATCCTTGATTGAAGGATTATTATCAAAAGAGCATGCACAAGCTCTTTCACAGGCCTTTATTGCTGATTTAGAAAGACTAAGTTACTTACTTGATAAGCCGATAACGGATGCAACTTATGCTGAAGTCGTTGGTCATGGTGAAATTTGGTCAGCGAGATTAATGGCAAGCTTATTAACGGAGCAGGGTTTACCTAGTGTGTGGTTAGATGCGCGAGAGTTTTTATGTGCAGAGCGCGCCGCACAGCCTCAAGTTAATGAAGCCTTATCGCGTCCTTTGTTACAATCACTGCTGGCTAAATATCCTCAATGTCGCTTTGTGGTAACGGGTTTTATTAGTCGTAATCAACAGGGTGAGACGGTGCTATTAGGCCGTAATGGTAGTGACTACTCAGCGACCCAAGTAGGTGCTTTAGCGGATGTGGGTAAAGTGACCATTTGGAGCGATGTTGCAGGGGTTTATAGTGCCGATCCCCGAAAAGTGAAAGATGCCTGTTTGCTACCGTTATTACGTTTAGATGAGGCGAGCGAGCTGGCAAGATTAGCGGCACCTGTTTTGCATACACGCACACTACAACCCGTCTCAGGGAGCAATATCGATTTACAATTACGTTGCAGTTACCAACCAGAGCAGGGTTCAACTCGAATTGAACGGGTATTAGCATCTGGCACAGGGGCAAAAATTGTCACTAGCCATGATGATGTTTGTTTAATTGAGCTTCAATTAGCCGCACATCAAAATTTTGAACAAATCGCTAAAGAAGTGGATGCATTACTTCAGCGGGTACAAATTCGTCCACTGGCAACAGGTATTGATAGAGATAGTCAGTTGCTACAGTTGTGTTATACCAGTGAAGTCGCTAATAGTGCGTTAGATGTTCTGCAAGATGCGGCCTTACCGGGTAAATTACATCTGCGAGAAGGCTTTTCTCTTGTTGCTTTAGTTGGCGCCGGGGTATGTAAAAATCCACTCCATTGCCACCGTTTCTACCAACAACTTAAAGATCAACCGGTAGAGTTTATTTGGCACGCGGAAGATAACATCAGTTTAGTTGCGGTATTACGTAACTATACGGCTTCATTATTGCAAGGTTTACATCAAACATTATTCAGAGCAGAAAAACAGATTGGTTTAGTGCTGTTTGGTAAAGGGAATATTGGCTCACGTTGGTTAGAGCTGTTTGCTCGTGAACAGGAGCCATTATCTGCGCGTAGTGATTTTGAATTTATTCTGGCGGGGGTGGTAGATAGCCGTCGCAGCCTACTAGATCACCAAGGTATTGATCCTAGTCGCGCACTGGCCTTTTTTGATGATGAAGCAACAGTGCATAGTGAAGAGTCGCTTCATTTATGGATGAGATCGCATCCTTTTGATGATTTAGTGGTGGTCGATATTACTGCTAATGAAGAGCTTGCCGCCTGTTATGAAGATTTTGCCAGCTATGGCTTTCATGTGATTAGTGCGAATAAAATCGCTGGCTCAGCATCAAGTTTACGCTATCGCGCAACTCGTGATGCCTTCTCTAAAACAGGACGCCACTGGTTATATAATGCGACAGTTGGTGCGGGATTACCTATTAATCATACGGTACGTGATCTACGTGAAAGCGGTGATACGATTTTATCTATCAGTGGTATTTTCTCCGGCACATTGTCATGGCTATTTTTACAATTTGATGGCAGCGTACCTTTTAGTGATTTGGTAGAACAAGCATGGCAACAAGGCCTAACCGAGCCTGATCCGCGTATCGACTTATCAGGACAAGATGTGATGCGCAAATTGATTATTTTAGCCCGTGAAGCTGGCTATGATATTGAACCTGAGCAAGTCCGTGTTGAATCGCTGGTTCCTGCTCAAGCGCAAAGTGGATCATTAGAAGCCTTCTTTGAAAATAGCAGTGTGATTAATGAACAAATGGCACAACGTTTAGCGGCTGCCAATGAGATGGATATGGTACTGCGTTATATTGCGCGGTTTGATGCTAACGGCAAAGCGAAGGTTGGGGTTGAAGCGGTGAGAAAAGATCATCCTTTGGCATCACTATTACCGGGGGATAACCTATTTGCTATTGAAAGCCGTTGGTATCGTGACAACCCATTAGTCATTAGAGGTCCTGGTGCTGGACGTGATGTGACTGCGGGGGCTATTCAGTCTGATCTCAATCGCCTTTCTCAACTATTGTAAAAGACTATTTTCTTTTTAATCAAAACTATCAGTGATTTTTTTATTGCTGATAGTTTTCTGTGTATTTTTTTCTCTTCTATACTGAAAAAGATGATGATTAATTGTGTAGATAGAGAGGAAATATGAATAGAATTGTTGAAAAATGGATGTATCGCTCTCGTTGGTTATTTGCACCTGTCTATATTGGCTTATCTCTTGGATTGTTGGCATTAACGATTAAGTTTTTTCAGTCAATGTACGAGATCTTACCCAATATATTTGCCTTATCTGAAGCTGATTTAGTTTTACGTTTATTATCGCTAATTGATTTGGCATTAGTGGGGGGGTTATTGATAATGGTTATTTTCTCAGGTTATGAGAATTTTATTACCAATATGGAAATCGAAGGCGCGAAGGATAAACTCTCTTGGTTAGGTAACATGGATGCAGAATCGCTGAAAAATAAAGTTGCTGCTTCTATTGTTGCTATCTCTTCTATTCATTTGTTAGGGGTGTTTATGGACTTAAAAAATATCCCTGATAACAAGTTATTATGGTATGTGGTGCTACATCTGACTTTTGTTTTTTCTGCTTTTGTGATGGGCTATTTAGAGAAGATCTCTAAACGAAGTAAGCGAGCAAATAAAGCCAATCAAGGGTGATAAAATGAGAGCTACAGCACGTCGTTATTTTTAACCTTGGCTATACTTAAATCATCTCTAGTCACAAAGGAGCGATTAATGTCAAAAATTGAAAAACATGTTGATCAGCTAAAAGATAAAGCGACGGAGGTGAAGCATCGGACAGAAGAAAAATTATCTGAAGTTGCCCACGATTTAAAACATGGTGCATCTGATCTTAAAGAAAACGTAGAAAAAAAGATTGATTCATTGAAAAAGTGAATGTGCTATTTGTTAACACAAGGCGCTGCATAGTCAGCGCCTTTTCTATTTAAGAAGTATCGATAGGGTGAAGTTGGAGAAAAAATACCAGACAATTTATCAATATTAAAAAAATTCATCTAAATATTTCACCAGATAAATTTTCACTTATTTCCCCCTTTCTAGTAAAAAACGCTTCTTAGACGATAAGAAACAAAAAAATGTCCTTATTATGGTTAATATTGAGCAAAAACAACGTCGATATTAGCCATTCTTATAACACTAAAGCCGTAATTAAATTTCAGAAAATTCCCCCAAAACGCTTATTTTCTGATATGAATAGTAGGCTATAAGTAAAAAGCAGTGTGGCTTATCACAAAAATCACAATAAAGTCACATAAAAAATGAAAATTAATTACACAACTGGAAGGACATGACTTTTTCTTAGTAAAAAGTATGTTGTTACCGACACAAAGCCAAGGTCAGGAGTCTTATGAATCAACAATATTCTGCTATGCGTAGTAATGTCAGCATGCTTGGCAAACTACTCGGCGACACGATAAAAGAGGCACTCGGTGAAGAAATTTTAGATAAAGTGGAATCTATCCGAAAGTTATCTAAGTCATCACGAGCAGGTAATGAAGTTCAGCGACAAAAGCTACTATTAACCTTACAAAATCTCTCTAATGATGAGTTATTACCTGTTGCTAGAGCATTCAACCAATTCTTAAACCTGACTAATGTAGCAGAGCAATACCATAGCATTTCTCCTCATGGCGAGGCGGCAAGTAATCCTGTGGCATTGGCTAAATTAATTGAACGGCTGAAAGATAAAAATTTTACTAATCAGCAACTCAAACAAGCCGTTGAACAAATTTCGATTGAATTAGTCTTAACGGCTCATCCAACGGAAATTGCTCGCCGTACGCTTATTCATAAGCTAGTGGAAGTCAATACTTGCTTATCTCAGCTTGATCATGATGATCTTGCCGATTATGAACGTACCAATATTATGCGCCGTTTACGCCAATTGGTTGCGCAATCGTGGCATACCGATGAGATCAGAAAAATTCGCCCAACCCCTATTGATGAAGCGAAATGGGGCTTTGCGGTGGTCGAAAATAGCTTATGGGAAGGTGTGCCTGCTTTCTTACGTGAATTTAATGAACAGTTAGAAGAGTCTATTGACTACAATTTACCGGTAGAAGCTTCTCCTATTCGCTTTACTTCATGGATGGGGGGAGATCGTGATGGTAACCCAAATGTTACCGCTGAAATTACCCGTCATGCATTATTACTTAGTCGCTGGAAAGCCGCCGATCTATTTTTAAATGATATTCAGGTGCTCGTTTCTGAGCTGTCTATGACAGAAAGCACACCAGAATTACGCGAATTAGCGGGCGGTGCCGATGTTGCCGAGCCTTATCGTGAAATAGCCAAACAATTACGCACTCGCTTACAAGTGACTCGTGATTATTTGGAACAACGTATCAAAGGTCAGCAATCATTACCTCCTGAAGGCTTACTGATTGATAATTCAGCACTTTGGGAACCTTTGTATGCTTGTTACCAATCACTGCATCAGTGTGGTATGCGCATTATTGCCAATGGACAGTTATTAGATACTTTGCGCCGTATCCGTTGTTTTGGATTACAGCTGGTGCGACTCGATATTCGCCAAGAAAGCACTAATCATACCGAAGCGCTGTCTGAATTAACGCAATATTTAGAGCTTGGTGATTATGCTAGTTGGTCTGAAGAGCAAAAACAGACGTTTTTACTGACAGAACTTAACTCTAAACGCCCATTGATCCCTACTCATTGGCAACCGAGTGAAGCAACTAAAGAGGTATTTGAAACCTGTCGGGTAATTGCTGAGTCACCAAAAGATTCTATTGCTTCTTATGTGATTTCCATGGCGAAAGTCCCTTCGGATGTATTAGCCGTTAAACTATTACTAAAAGAAGCAGGGGCAGATATTCGTTTACCGGTAGCACCATTATTTGAAACGTTAGAAGACTTAAATAACGCAGAAAGTGTGATGACCCGTCTGTTTGATATTCCGTGGTATCGCGATTTAATTGATAACAAACAGATGGTAATGATTGGTTATTCTGACTCAGCGAAAGATGCGGGTGTGATGGCGGCATCGTGGGCGCAATATCGAGCACAGGATGCTTTAATTAAGTTATGTGAGAAATCTGGCGTGACATTAACGCTATTTCATGGCCGTGGAGGCACTATCGGCCGTGGAGGTGCGCCGGCACATGCTGCATTATTATCACAACCACCGGGTAGTTTAAAAGGTGGGTTGCGGGTGACAGAGCAAGGGGAGATGATCCGCTTTAAATTTGGCTTACCGCAAGTGACTATCAGTAGTTTGGCTCATTATGCTGGTGCGATTTTAGAAGCTAATTTATTGCCTCCTCCAGAGCCAAAAACAGCTTGGATTGAGGTTATGGATGCTTTATCTGATGTATCTTGCGAGATGTATCGTGGCTATGTCAGAGGCGAAAAAGATTTTGTGCCTTATTTCCGTGCAGCGACGCCAGAAGGTGAATTAGGTAAATTACCATTAGGCTCTCGACCAGCTAAACGTCGTCCAACAGGAGGCGTTGAAACATTGCGTGCTATTCCGTGGATCTTCGCTTGGACTCAGAACCGTTTAATGTTACCCGCATGGTTAGGGGCCGGTGCTGCTTTACAGCATGAGATAGATAACGGAAAACAAGCCGTATTGGATGATATGTGTGAGAATTGGCCTTTCTTTAATACTCGTATTGCTATGCTAGAGATGGTGTATGCAAAAGCGGATCTATGGCTTGCGGAGTATTACGATCAGCGTTTAGTCGAAGAAAATTTATGGCCATTAGGGGCGAAATTACGTCAACAACTCTCTGATGATATTAAGAGTGTATTAGCGATTTCCAAAGATGAGCATTTAATGGCGGACTTACCGTGGGTTGCTGAATCTATCGCATTGCGTAATGTTTATACTGATCCACTTAACGTCTTACAGGCAGAGCTATTGCAACGCTCTCGTACTCATAGCGAGTCTGATCCACGTATTGAACAAGCGTTGATGGTGACTATCGCAGGTATTGCAGCGGGTATGCGTAATACCGGCTAGTGGTCGCAATTGGGTTATTCTATTAGTAAAACAGCGCTAAATTTAGCGCTGTTTTTTTATCTTTTTTTCCAACGGTGCCAATAAAGAACGCAATAAACACGGCAAATAAACCAACGTTGATGCCAATTTTGGGCGCCTTTATTAAGGGCTGGAAAGAGGTGATAAGTCCTAAATTGCTGTGCAATGATGGTTTGGTTTTTTGTATCACAGCGTTTACGAAAAAGAATAAAGAAACTGCCAAATTCACGTAGTGCTTGTTGGCGCAACGCGTTGGCTAATAGTGGTTGATGTTGTTTATCTGCAAGCTGCAAGAGTTGTATAACAATTTGCAAATAACTTTGTGCGCGTTTGGCTTCTTTTTGTGGATTAGGTTTACGCGTAATAGAGTTAGGATTAGCGCAATAGTAATAAAGAGGTTGATCATCAAAGCCGATACGTTGAGTGACCAGTGCAAGTTGTGTCGTCCACAAAATATCTTCATGATAAAGGCCATCAATAAAGCGTAGGTGATGTTTTTTGATTATTTCGTGGCGAATAAATTGTAACCAAACAAAATGTGGCCATTGATGTTGCGTAACGGCATGGATCACCCACTCTTGGCCGCTGATCACTTGTTGATAAGGTTGACGTTGATGGATGGTAGTTTGATGCTTTTGCGGATTATGTACATCATAGCGTTCACCATTGCCAATTAATACATCGATATGTTGTTCGCAGGCTAATTGATGCCAATGTGCGAGTAATTGAGGTTTAATAAAATCATCGCTATCAAAAAAGACTATCCAATCACCTTGAGCATATTTTAAGCCAGTATTTCTCGCGCTAGATAACCCTTGGTTAGTTTGGTGATAAAGGTGAAAACGATTATCTTGTTGGCAATAGAGCATAGCGATGTCAACACTATTATCCGTTGAGCCATCATTTATAATGATCACTTCAAAGTCGTGAAAGGTTTGGCAAAGTAGGCTCTCTAATAATCGCGTAATGCGAGATGCCTCATTAAACATAGGAACGATAACAGAAATAATCGGTGTTTTCACAATAGCCCGCCAAGGATTGAGAGATAATATCGCGCTATTTTACCTTTTTTTGGCCTCTTCATAAGACGCAATTGCAGTTACTCGTGCTTTGGCGTGATCAACAATTGGCTGTGGATAATCGAGGTAGTGACCTGTTTTGATTGCCCATTCAGAAGGAGTATGGATATCGCGATCTGGGACATCAGCAAGCTCTGGTAGCCAGTGGCGGATAAACTCACCATCAGGATCAAACTTACGTCCTTGGGTGGTCGGATTAAAAATACGAAAATAAGGCACAGCATCAGTGCCTGTTGATGCTGCCCATTGCCAGCCACCATTATTTGACGCGAAATCACCATCAATTAATTGTGACATAAAATAATTTTCCCCCCAGCGCCAATCAATTAATAGATCTTTGACTAAAAAACTTGCCGTCAGCATACGTAAGCGATTGTGCATCCAGCCGGTTTGATTCAGTTGTCGCATCGCGGCATCAATAATAGGAAAGCCTGTTAAGCCCTGTGTCCAAGCGGTAAATTCAGTTTGGTCATTACGCCAGCGAATATTTTCTGTCCATGGTTGAAAAGCTATCTGTTTGGATAAACTCGGGTTAGCAACTATTAGATGTTGATAAAACTCGCGCCAAACTAACTCATTAAACCAAACAAATGCACTGGAATGGTTATTTTCTAAGAAATCAGGCTCTGTTTGGTAAAGGCGATTAAAACATTGGCGCACAGACACTAGGCCTATGGCAAGATAAGGGGATAATTGACTGGTTCCATCAATAGCAGGAATATCTCGCCATTTTGCATAATGTATCACCCTTTCATAGCAGAACTGTTTTAAACGCTGTAACGCTGCTTGTTCGCTTGCTGGGAACATCTTGGTTGATGATATTGGTAGTGCAAAAAGTGGTGCACTTAACGGTGAAACGGCTTTTTGGTGTGCTCTTATTTCGGGGGCTGGTAATGAAGCATTATCTTGCGACAGAAATAGCCGTAAAAATGCGGTTCTAAAAGGAGTAAAGACTTTGTACATCTCTCCTTGTTGGGTCACGACATTCCCCGGTGGCACAAAAACGTTATCGTGGTAACAATAAACCGTGGTGTTATGGGCGAGTAATTCCATTACTTTTTTATCACGGTTTTGCTCATTAAGCGCATATTGATGATTAAAAAATAGCGCAGTGACCTGATGTTGCTGACAATAATCCACAATACTTTGTGCCGCATCAGCATATGTATCACTGATGATAAGTGTCAGTGGAATATTTAATTTAGCTAGCGCATGGGAAAGATTAAGCAATGCATCATGAATAAACGCCTGCTGTGATAAAGCCATATGATGGGCTTTCCACTGTGCAGGCGTGACGGTAAAAATGGCATGCACCTGCGCCTGTGTATTTTGGCAAGCATAAAAGAGCGCTTTATTATCGGTCACTCTTAGATCATGACGGAACCAAACTAAATGAACAGGCGCTGAGTGCATGTAACCTCTCTTAATCTAATTTTGGATGTTGATCGATAAGCGCTTGGCGTTTTTTCTGTAATGCTTCAATTTCCGCTTCGATATCTTCAACACGTTGTTCGATATTGTCATAATGCTCAGATAAAATCTCTTTTGCTTCTGATTTATCTGATGCTGCCGGTGTTGCTCCGCGTAATGGTTTGTTGGCTGTTTCAATCATTTTTATACCCGTTATCAAACCGACAACAGCAACTACCATTAGATAATAGGCGGGCATATATAAATTGCCAGTCGCTTCAACTAACCAAGCCGCTGCTGTTGGTGTGGCACCAGCAATTAATACCGAAATATTAAATGCAATAGCTAAGGCACTATAACGAATATGGGTTGGGAAAATAGCCGGTAAAATAGAGGCCATCACCCCAGTAAAACAGTTTAATAAAACCGCAAGAATTAATAATCCTAAGAAAATTAAGCCGATTTCATCACTGTTAATCATCATAAAGGCAGGATATGCCAATATAAACAGTCCAACGCTACCCCCGATAACAAAAGGTTTACGACCAATCTTATCACTCAGTAATCCAATCACAGGCTGAACAAATAGCATCCCTATCATAATCGCGATGATGATCAAGACCCCATGATCGGCGGAATAATTTAAGTTATGGGATAAATAACTTGGCATATAGGTTAGCAGCATGTAGTAAGTGACGTTAGTCGCAATCACTAAGCCCACACATACCGTTAAACTTTTCCAATACTTGGAAGCGATTTCTCGTAATGAAACACGTGGCGGATTTTCGATAGATTTACGATCATCGCTGTTCATTTCATCAACATGTTGTTGGAAGGCCGGGGTTTCTTCTAAGGCATGACGTAAATATAAGCCAATCAGACCTAAAGGTAATGCCAAGAAGAATGGAATACGCCATCCCCACTCATGGAATGCAGCTTCACCCATAATAGTTGAGATAAGGACTACAACACCCGCCCCCATAACGAAGCCGGCAATAGAGCCGAAATCTAACCAGCTTCCCATAAAGCCCCGTTTACGGTCTGGTGAATATTCGGCAACGAAAATCGCCGCACCTGAGTACTCACCACCAATTGAGAAACCTTGGGCTAGTTTTGCTAATAACAGTAAGACGGGTGCCCAAATTCCAATGGTGTCATACCCAGGAATAAGACCGATAGCAAAAGTACTTAGTGCCATAATTATGATGGTGACAGATAAGACTTTTTGTCGTCCAAACTTATCCCCCAACATACCAAATACAACCCCACCTAATGGTCTAACAAGGAATGGGACTGAGAATGTCGCAAGTGCTGCGATCATTTGTACGCCAGGTGATGCACCAGGGAAAAACACTTGACCTAATACATAAGCCAAGAAGCCATATACACCAAAATCAAACCACTCCATTGCATTACCTAACGCTGCCGCAGTAATGGCTTTTTTAAGTTTGCTATCATCAATAATGGTTATATCATTGATTCTTAATGGTTTGTTTCTTTTTTTCTTCAATTTCATATTAAGTGACCTTTCAATTAAGGTATTAGTAAATTGTTGTTATTCAATTAATAATTAAACGAAATGAAGTGACTATTTTATAGCGAGAAAAGAGAGTGGTAATAATTCACTAAAAAACAGTTTACTTCTACATAGTTAAATAGTGAGGGTGAACTAATAGCTTATGGAACACTTATTAAGTATAGATGAGGTTAAATGAAAGATTAGGGATTTTTTGTCGTTGTTTTGATATAACAAAACGAAGCCTCTAAGTAAAAAATGTGACCTATATCATAGCTGAATATGGCTTTTGTGTAAAATCCATGATGTTAATGGTTGTAAATTTGAATTAAGTTAGATGAAGATAGCGATAAAAAGCTAATAGTAAATATTATTATATAACAATGGGTTATGTTGGGTTTTTATTTTTTGATTAGAAATAATATATTGATAGTCAAATTATGCATAATAAATAGTTAATATCTGCTTTAATGTGGATGAAATCATCTATTATTCGTTGTGCTAAAACACAGAAATAAAAACAGTCATTGCTAGATTTGGTGCAGTCACTTTTCTATTCTAGCAAATAGATAAGGTAAGTCAGTGGATAATTAAGTAGATATCACTATTCTTATTAAGAGAGCAAAAAGAGAGGAGATGTCATAATATCCACTAGGCATAAGAGCAGATAATTTGAGTAATGACATTGTAGTATAAATATTAACAATAATTATTTTTATAAAATCAATAATTAACGGCATGCTTGTGCCAATTAACCCAGGTACTCCTCATGAATATTAATCAACTGAAAAGCTTTGTTGAAGTAGTGCGAAATGACTTTAACATTACAAATGCGGCAGAGAAACTCTATACCTCACAACCAACGATTAGTAAGCAACTTAAGATATTAGAAGACGAACTCAGTGTTTCTTTATTCGTCCGTAAAAATAATAATTTATTAGCACTTAGTCCTATGGGGAAAGAGGTCCATAAAATAGCTAGCGATATTCTTGGGCAGGTTGATAAAATTAAAAGTATTGTGGCAGAAGAAGATCGTAATAAAAAAGTAGATTTGCACATTGCCACAACACATACGCAAATACGTTACTCCTTACCCAACGTCATTGATCATTTTCGCCGCTATTACCCGAATATTTCACTCCATTTTCACCAAGGTGCTCCTGCTCAGTTAGCAGAAATGGTAAAAAATGGCGATGTCGATTTTGCGATTGCCACAGAATCGATGCATTTATATGAAGATTTAATTACTTTGCCTTGTTATCGCTGGACTCGCAGTTTATTAGTACCTTATGATCACCCTCTTGCATCATTACCTGATGATCAACAGGTTACCATTGAACAACTTGGTCAATATCCCCTTATTACCTATGTGTTTGGTTTCACTCGAGGCTCTAAACTCGATAAAGTGTTTTATAAAAACCATCTTAAACCTCAAGTGGCATTGACGGCGACAGATACCGAAATCATTAAATATTATGTCAAGCGCCACCTTGGTATTGGTGTGATTGCCACGGTTGCTTATGATGAAATAGAAGATAGCCAAGCATTAAAGTGCATCAATATCGATCACTTAGTACAGCCCAGTTATACACATATATGCCTAAGTAAACATACGCATATGAAAGATTATATGCATGAGTTTATTTCACTTTATGCTCCGCATATTGATAGAAATATTATTCAGATGCCAGAGCAGTGGGAAACCCAATGGCATAGCAAAGAAGTGTATCAGGGGTTACCTGATCTGATTTCGGTAAATAGCAAAGAGAAAATAATAGAATAAATCTTCAGTTAAGATGAGGGACTAAAAAGCCCGTTTTTGCGGGGGCAAAAAACGGGCTTAGGGCAGAATAAGTAATTATTTGCGAGTTAGCAGATTAACAAAAATCTGTGCACCCACTAATAAGCAATCATCATCAACAAAATAAGGATTAGCATGAAGGTAGTTATTGATACCTTTAGCTTGATTACCACTGCCTAAAAAGAACATTGCGCCAACTTTACCTTTAGTGGCATTCACCATATAGCTAAAGTCTTCACTACCCGTCATTGGTTTACCGTTAGATTCGATATTCTCTTCTGGTAAAAATTGGCGAGTGGCTTCTAGTAAACGCTGATAAGCCGTAGGATGGTTAATAACAGCAGGGTAGCCTGTCGCTGTTAATGTTGTTTTAAATCCACCCGCTGTACTGCGCGCTACGATTTCATTAAAGCTTTCTTTTAATACTTTGTCGGTATTTTCATCCATAGAGCGGATAGTACCACGGGCTTGAACGTGATCTGCTAACGCATTAGGAATAGTACCGCCATTGATCATGCCGCAACCAAATACCGCAGGGCTAAAGGGATCAGTTTTTTTGGCAACTACATAATCCATATAATCAATTAAGCGAGTTGCTTCACGAATAGCATCTAAACCTTTATGCGGTGTAGATCCGTGCGCAGAAACACCATAAACATCTAATGTCCATGCTGAGCCGTAAGATGACATGACACCATCATTAAAACGTACACAACCGGTTTCGATAGCTGCATCATTATGTAGTGCGTAAGTTTCATCAACGCCTTCCATGCAACCTAACTCAACCATTTTGTCAGCACCAGGAACACGCATATCCTCTTCTGCCATTTGGAAAATAAAACGCACATTAGCGCTCATTTCTGCTTGGTTTTCAGCAAGGTATTTAGCGGCCGTTAATGCAATGGTCATATGAGTATCGTGACCACAATTATGTGCACAACCTTGATGGATAGAGCTGTGTTCGTTGTTCGTTAAGTCTGGCATTTCTAATCCATCCATATCTGCACGGATGGCAATCAGTGGAAAATCAGCATTAACAATTAAATCGGCAGTAAATCCAGTATAGCCATCAAAGGTTTTAATTTGATAGCCAAAGCTTTCCATCAATTCACGGCAATACTTTGATGTTTTATATTCTTCACCTGATAACTCAGGAATTTTGTGCAGATCTTGTCGTGTTTTTTTACTAAAGTCATTTAATTGAAAGAGTTTTTCGCTGACATTATAAATATTATTCATTAGATAACTCCCTGGATAGTAAATCCAATTTGTGCGACGATTGATGCGCCGAAGAAACAGCAGGTAGAAACAATCATGAAAATAAGGATCACTTTCCATGACATTTTCTTCAGTTCTTCTAATTGGCCACCAACGGATAAACCAGCAAATGCTAATAAAGGTACACAACAAGATAAGAAAGAGACTTTACCAATAGAACTAATAAAAAACTCTCTTACAGGTGTTTCAGGTAAACAAATAAGTATCCCGATAATAGTTGCATAAGCAAATGTTGGTAGAGATGAAGGTAAATATTGTTTAGCAACGAGTGAAATAAAAACCACTACAGACATAGCAATAAAGCTATCCCACATTGCATAAATAGCAATCCCTGATGTTAACGTTTGAGTAAACATTGCCAGTAAAATAGCAACGAATACTAATTTCATATCTATAATTATATTTTTCATGCAGTTTTGCCTCTGGTGAAAACTTTATAAATTTTTTCTGAAAGAGGTAAACCTAAATAGGTTAATGAGAGTGCGCCAAGTGCAGAAGATAATAAGTTAGATGCAGCCGCAACACTTAATACTTGTTGTGCTAAAGCTTCGTCTAAACCGTTAATTAATGCCCCTGATGCAGCACTTAACATTGAACCTGAACCTACGCCGGAGCCTGCTGCTAGAGCAAGTGGGTGTAAGCCTGTTAATGGTGCAAGACTACCTAATACGCTAAACCATAAAGTCCCGATAACAGAACCACATAAGTAAATAGCTAATACACCAATATATTCTTGTGAGCCAGTCCCAAATCTACCTTGAATAACGGCGATAGAAGGTTCTCGACTAATAGATGAACATGCACCAATTGCACGGCGACCAAAACCAAATTTAATGGCTAATGGTACGGCAATTAATACTGGTAATAAGTTTCCTAGCTCTTGAACAAATAAAGGAATACCGACACTTAAAATCATTTTTATATTTGGGACGATCATGCCAGCATATTGCGTACCTAAAATAAGTAGGCTGAAACCTACCATTTTACCGCAGAAGCCTTCTTCTTTTTCTGTAAATAATTTACCCCAAACTTTAATTTTTTTGCGGGTAAATCCAGCCGACATAAACATACCAATAATAACTGCAAATAACATTGGTAGAATAGGAATGACTGCAATACCAATCTTAATTTCTTTTTTACCAATCACATATTGTGAAATAAAAATTAAGAAAAGGACTGCCAGAATACTAATAAAGAAAACCTTTATCGGACTTCTACTTTTGTCCATCCGTTAATCTCCGTAGAAAAATAAACAGGCTTTATTCTAGAGGACAAAAAGCAAAAGGTAGCGTGACCAATGTCATGTTTACTTCATACCTCTTTTTCATGGGACATGAAATAAAATAATAGTAATAAATTTATTAACAATTTGAGTTAACTGAAATTATTGAGGAAAGACAGAGAGTAAGGCTGAAATGTGTCAGCTATATTGTTAAATAAAATGATAGTAGAAAAAGAGCAATTAAAAATTAGTTTAATTATTAAAATAATCCTATAAGTTTATTTTGTCTAGCACTTGATGATTTTAATACAATATAAATGAGATAGATTCTTATTTAATGCGAAATGAGTCATAAAAGCGATAAGTGCGTTTATCAATAGTATTATTTTTTATAGTTAATTTCCTTTATTAATTGACCTATCTACCGTGACAATCAATCAAGAGATGTTATTCTTAATATTTGATTTAATAACACGGTATTCTCTATATGATGTGGTAAAAGAGTCGGTTGTTATATCTGGGGCAGCATGTAGAGAGATTACCCACTAAAATAAAAAGGAAATGCGTCACATGAGTAAGCAAACAGTTGCAACCTATATTGCTAAAGTGCTCCATAATGCAGGTGTGAAACGTATTTGGGGGGTGACGGGCGATTCATTGAATGGATTAAGTGATAGCTTGCGCAAAATGGGTACCATTGAATGGATGGGCACACGCCATGAAGAAGTCGCGGCTTTTGCCGCCGGAGCAGAAGCGGCTATCAATGGTGAATTAGCCGTTTGTGCCGGCTCCTGCGGACCAGGTAACTTACACTTAATTAATGGACTTTTTGATTGTCATCGTAATCATGTTCCCGTATTAGCGATTGCCGCTCATATTCCCTCTGCTGAAATTGGTAGTAATTACTTTCAAGAAACTCATCCTCAAGAGTTATTTCGTGAATGTAGTCACTATTGTGAATTAGTCTCTAATCCCGATCAGATCCCACAAATTCTGGCTATCGCTATGCGCACCGCTATTTTGAAAAAGGGTGTTGCGGTGGTGGTATTACCCGGTGATGTAGCGTTAAAACCCGCTCCAGAAGATGCCCATGAAAATTGGTATCCACTACAATCACCACTGATTATGCCGAATCGTTTTGAAATCGAAAAACTGTCTGAGGCACTGAATAACGCTAAAAATATCACCTTAATGTGTGGTGCCGGTTGTGCTCAAGCACATGATGAAGTGGTGAAACTAGCACAAACCTTAAAAGCCCCTGTTGTGCATGCACTACGTGGTAAAGAGTATCTTGAGTGGAATAATCCATGTAGCGTGGGAATGACGGGTCTTATCGGTTTTTCATCGGGTTATCACGCAATGGAGAATGCCGATACTTTAGTGCTGTTAGGTACTCAATTCCCTTATCGCGCTTTCTATCCTGCCAAAGCTAATATTATTCAAATTGACCTTAATCCAAGTAGCATTGGCTCACATTGCCATGTGGATATGGCTTTTGTTGGAGATGTCAAAGCAACCCTTAATGCATTACAACCGCGATTAAAAGAGAAAACAGATACCGCACATCTTGATGCCTCGTTAAAACATTATGCTAAAGCACGCAAAGATTTAGATGCATTGGCTCAACCTAGTGAGCGTGAGTTGATCCACCCTCAGTATTTAGCACGTCGATTAAGTGAATTAGCCAACGATGATGCGGTATTTACCTGTGATGTTGGCACGCCAACAGTTTGGGCAGCACGTTACGTGAAAATGAATGGTAAACGTCGTTTAATTGGTTCATTTAACCATGGCTCAATGGCGAATGCGATGGCGCAAGCTATTGGTATTCAAGCACTGGACAGAAAACGTCAAGTTGTGGCGATGTGCGGTGACGGTGGTTTTACCATGTTAATGGGTGATTTCATCTCATTGGCTCAAATGAACTTACCAGTGAAAGTGGTGATTTTTAATAACAGCGTATTAGGTTTTGTGGCGATGGAAATGAAAGCGGGGGGCTATTTGACTGACGGCACCGATTTACATAATCCTGATTTTGCCGCTATTGCCAATGCGGCGGGAATTAAAGGTATTCGCGTTGAGAAAGGCGAAGATCTTGATGAAGCATTAAAAACAGCCTTTGAACATGATGGCCCTGTTATTGTGGATGTGGTAACCGCAAAACAAGAGCTTTCCATGCCCCCGGAAATTAAATTTGAGCAGGCCAAAGGTTTTAGCTTGTATATGATGAAAGCGATTATTAATGGTCGTGGCGATGAAATAGTGCAATTAGCGAAAACCAACTGGTTGCGCTAATCATTAAACGCATAATCGTTATATTGCGAGTTGCAGGGGCTAATCGCCTACCTGCAACTTGCATTTCAACATAAGTCGATAGGATTTTTTATTATTTCGCTTTCTCTGCTAAACAAAAGTTTTCAATTAATTGCCCCATTAATTCACGAGTTGGCTCAATAAAAGCCATATCAATAAACTCATCAGGCTGGTGGGCTTGTTCAATGGAGCCAGGACCAAGCACTAGCGTAGGGCATAGCGCTTGAATAAAAGGTGCTTCGGTACAGTAATTAACAGTTTGCGCTTTCTCACCCAGTAGTTTTTCAATCACGGCAACCATTTTATGATCGGTCGGACACTCGTAGCCGGGAATAGGCTCGTGCAATGCTTCGACACTTAAACGTCCCGGCCAGCGCGCTTTTACCGGGGCTAATGTTTCGTGCAGCAGATCATCAAGATCTTGCAGCGTTAATCCCGGTAATGGGCGAATATCCATATGTAATTCACAGCAAGCACAAATTCTATTAGCAGCATCACCACCGTTAATATAACCAAAGTTCATGGTGGGATAGGGAATAACAAACGCCGGATTGTTATAACGGGTTTTTAATCTATCGCGCAGTGTACTGAGATGGGTGATAGATTCATGCATTAACTCAATAGCGTTGACACCTTTTTCCGGATCACTAGAGTGACCGGATTGCCCAGTAATACGGATAGCATTAGATAAATGCCCTTTGTGAGCACGTATTGGTTGTAATGAGGTGGGTTCGCCAATAATAGCAAAATCAGGACGAATAGCGGTATTAGCGGCAAAATAACGTGCACCAGCCATCGACGTTTCTTCATCTGCTGTAGCAAGAATATACAGAGGATGTGTGAGTTGAGAGGTATCTATATCTCGCAATGCATCAATAATAAAGGCAAAAAAGCCTTTCATATCTGCCGTACCTAAACCATATAACTTGCCTTCTTTTTCCGTTAGGGTAAAGGGATCTTGAGTCCAACGTCCTTCATCAAATGGCACCGTATCCGTATGTCCACAGAGTAATAACCCGCCGGTTCCACTGCCAAGGGTAGCAAGTAGGTTAAATTTCCCTCTGGTTTCAGGTACTGGTTGTATTTCAATTGAAAAACCGAGTGTTTCCAACCAATTAGCCAACAGATTAATCAGTGCCTCGTTACTTTGGTCTGTCTTAGCATCTGTTGCACTAATTGAGGGTGTTGCAATTAATTGTCGATAAAGCTCAATAAATGTAGGTAATTTAATATTCACTGTTGACAGCCTTTCTTCATAATAGTATCAATATTCATGCACTTTTTTTGAATAAAAATACATTAATCGGTTTGTGTTCATAGTACAAGGTAAGAATGACATGTTAAATACTCTGATTGTAGGAGCAAGTGGTTACACCGGTGCTGAATTAGCAGCCTATCTTCAGCAGCATCCCCATGTGAATTTGAGCAGACTGATGGTATCCGCTCAAAGTGTAGATGCAGGGAAGTGCTTTTCTGAGCTTTACCCACAATATCGTGGCTTAGTTGATTTGCCACTTGAGCCTATGGTCGATATTGCTAATGCCGCTGAAAATATCGATATCGTTTTTTTAGCCACCGCACATGAAGTCAGTCATGACATTGCCCCTATTTTTCTCGCTCAGGGGGGTGTGGTGTTCGATTTATCCGGCGCCTACCGAGTACAAAATAAGCATTTCTACCAACAATACTATGGATTCGAGCATAAGAATACTGATTGGTTATCACAGGCGGTTTATGGTCTTGCCGAATGGAACGCTGATCAGATTAGTCAGGCTCAACTTATTGCTGTGCCGGGTTGTTATCCCACCGTTTCTCAGCTGTCGTTAAAGCCATTAGTTGAAGCGGGATTATTAGACAGCACTCACTGGCCTGTTATCAATGCCACCAGCGGTGTAAGTGGCGCAGGCAGAAAAGCGTCTTTAACAAACAGCTTTTGTGAAGTGAGTTTACAACCTTACGGTGTTTTTACGCATCGTCACCAACCGGAAATTGCTACTCACCTTGGCATTGATGTCATTTTTACTCCTCATCTTGGTAATTTTGCTAGGGGGATCTTAGCCACTATCACCTGTAAGTTAAAACAAGGTGTCACAGAAAATGAGGTAAGGCAGGCATTTGAAACAGCGTATCAAGACCAACCGTTGGTGCGTATGTATGACAAAGGTCTACCTGCATTAAAAGCCGTTGTCGGTACCGCCTTTTGTGATATCGGGTTAGCACAACAAGGTGAGCATTTAATTATTGTCGGTGCGGAAGATAACTTATTAAAAGGGGCCGCAGCACAAGCGGTGCAATGTATGAACATTCGGTTCGGTTTTGCACCAACCGAAACACTTATCTAAATAATGAGTAGGGACGTTTTATGGAACCATTAATTATCAAACTAGGCGGTGTACTGCTAGATAACGAAAAAGCGTTAACACGTTTTTTTACAGCACTACAAGAATATCGTACTAGTCATAGTCGTCCATTAGTGATTGTTCATGGTGGTGGCTGTTTGGTTGATTCTCTGATGAAAAAGCTGCAATTGCCCGTAGTTAAAAAACAAGGCCTACGAGTTACCCCCGCCGATCAAATTGACATTATTACTGGCGCGTTGGCAGGAAGTGCCAATAAAACATTGCTGTCATGGGCCACACGCTTTGGTTTAAATGGTGTCGGACTTTGTTTGGGCGATGGTCAATTAGCCAAAGTAACAAAAATTAGTGATGAACTAGGTCATGTGGGAAATGCTGAACCTGGCTCTCCTGAGTTATTAAATCTATTACTGAATGCAGGGTATCTCCCGATTATTAGTTCTATAGGTGTGAGTATCCAAGGTGAACTGATGAATGTTAATGCTGACCAAGCGGCAACAGCGATTGCTGAAACCTTAGGAGCAGATTTGGTGTTGCTCTCAGATGTAAGTGGCATTTTGGATGGCAAAGGACAAAAACTCACAGAAATATCTGCCACAAAAGCGCAAGCATTAATCGACCAAGGCATTATCACCGACGGCATGATTGTTAAAGTTAATGCTGCGTTAGAAGCGGCAAAAACGCTTAGACGTCCTGTTGAAATAGCCAGTTGGCGTCACGCGGAAAAACTGACTGATTTATTTAATGGTATGGCGATCGGGACACGTATTTTAGCTTAAACACAACCACATAACGCTTTGTATATTGGCGAAATAAACACAATTGAGAATAAAGGTTATCACTATGACAAAAGGTATTAAAAAAATTGTACTGGCATATTCAGGTGGTCTAGACACATCGGCTATCATCCCTTGGTTAAAAGAGCATTATGACAATTGCGAGGTGGTTGCGTTTGTTGCTGATGTGGGACAAAGTCGTGAAGATCTGGAAGGTGTAGAGCAAAAAGCATTGGCGTCAGGGGCCAGTGAATGCTATGTGGTTGATTTACGAGAAGAGTTTATTAAAGACTATGTGTATCCAGTATTAAAAACAGGGGCATTATATGAAGGGAGCTATTTGTTAGGCACTTCAATGGCACGCCCTGTGATTGCGAAAGCACAAGTTGAATTGGCATTAAAACTCGGGGCTGATGCCTTGGCGCATGGCGCAACAGGTAAAGGTAATGACCAAGTTCGTTTTGAAAGTACTTATACCGCACTGGCACCGCAACTTAAAGTGGTTGCACCTTGGAGAGAGTGGGACTTGCGCTCCCGTGAAGCCCTACTGGATTATCTAAAAGTTCGTCATATTCCAACCACGGCGACACTTGAGAAAATTTATAGTCGTGATGAAAACGCATGGCATATCTCAACAGAAGGCGGAGTGTTAGAAAGTCCATGGAATGCCTCTAATGAAGATTGCTGGGCATGGACGGTAGATCCGAAAAAAGCCCCTGATACACCTGAACAGGTTTCTGTAACGGTAAAAGCAGGTGAAGTGGTTGCTATCAATGGCAAAGCTCAATCCCCTTATGAGTGTTTAGCTACATTAAATACGCTAGGTGTAAAACACGGTATTGGTCGTATTGATATTGTGGAAAATCGTCTGGTCGGTATGAAATCTCGCGGTTGCTATGAAACCCCAGGAGGCACCATTATGATGGCGGCACTGCGTGGTGTTGAGCAACTGGTTTTGGATAGAGATGCTTTTAAATGGCGTCAACAGTTGGGTTTAGAGATGTCTTATGTTGTTTATGACGGTCGTTGGTTTACGCCAATTCGGGCTTCATTACAAGCTGCTGCTGACTCGCTGGCAACAGAGGTAAATGGCGAAGTGGTGTTAGAGCTTTATAAAGGCCATGTGAATGCTATTCAGAAAAAATCTGACAACAGCCTCTACTCGGAAGAGTTCGCCACCTTTGGTGAAGATGAAGTCTATGATCACAGCCATGCAGAAGGGTTTATCCGCCTATACTCTTTGCCATCACGTATTCGGGCATTAAGTAAAAAGAAATAAGGTGAGACCAATAAGAGTGATGTGACAAAAGGCATCACTCTATACATTTTTATCAAGCATGACTTTTAACAAAGACAAAATAGGATGTGATTATGGCACTTTGGGGTGGACGTTTTAGTCAGCAAGCTGATCAACGGTTTAAACAATTCAATGATTCACTGCGGTTTGACTATCGACTCGCACAACAAGATATCTTTGGTTCAGTAGCTTGGTCTAAAGCGTTAGTCACAGTAGGTGTCTTATCGCAGGATGAACAAGCTCAACTTGAACAGGCACTTTATGAATTGTCTGAGGAAGTAACAGCTAATCCTCATTCTATTTTACAAAGTGATGCGGAAGATATTCATAGTTGGGTAGAGAGCAAACTGATTGCCAAAGTGGGTGATTTAGGTAAGAAATTGCACACTGGACGTAGCCGTAATGATCAGGTCGCGACAGATTTAAAATTGTGGTGTAAAGAAGAAGTCGTCCACTTACGTCAGGCTATTATTGAATTACAAAAGGCGTTAGTGGTAACCGCTGAGCAAAATCAACATGCTGTGATGCCCGGTTATACTCATTTACAACGTGCTCAACCCGTCACTTTTGCGCATTGGTGTTTAGCTTATAAAGAGATGTTAGCAAGAGATGAGAGTCGTTTAGCGGATGCATTAACGCGTTTAGATGTAAGTCCACTGGGTAGTGGCGCTTTGGCGGGTACCGCTTATGATATTGATCGTGAACAATTAGCCCAATGGTTGGGTTTTGCCAGTGCAACAAACAATAGTTTAGATAGCGTATCAGATAGAGATCATGTGTTAGAGCTATTATCTGCGGCCGCTATTGGTATGGTGCATCTTTCTCGTTTTGCTGAAGATTTGATTTTCTTTAATAGTGGGGAAGCAGGTTTTATTGAGCTTTCAGATAAAGTCACTTCTGGCTCTTCATTAATGCCACAGAAGAAAAATCCTGATGCATTAGAACTTATTCGTGGTAAGTGCGGGCGTGTACAAGGGGCATTAACCGCAATGATGATGACCCTAAAAGGGTTGCCTCTTGCTTATAATAAAGATATGCAAGAAGACAAAGAAGGGCTGTTTGATGCCGTTGATACTTGGTCTGATTGTTTGCATATGGCAACATTAGTGCTTGATGGGTTGCAGGTTCGCCGTCCTCGTTGTGAAGAGGCCGCAAAACAAGGTTATGCCAATGCGACAGAGCTTGCTGATTATTTAGTCGCAAAAGGGGTGCCATTTCGCCAAGCTCACCATATTGTCGGTGAAGTTGTTGTTAGTGCAATTGAGCAAGGTAAAGCGCTTGAAGAGTTGGCGCTATCTGAATTACAGAAGTTTAGTAGCAAAATTACCGTTGAAGTTTACGAGATCCTTTCATTGCAATCTTGTTTAGATAAACGATTAGCAAAAGGTGGAGTATCTCAACAGCAGGTTTCTTATGCCATTACTGAGGCCAAAAAACAGCTTAATATGGATGAGTAGTTTTATCCCATTGTATAACTGACAGATTATTCAAAAAAAGCAGGGTGGCTCATGAACTGCCCTGCTTTTTTATGGACGCTTACCGATAATAATAGTTTAATCAATTGATATATCACCATTTATTGATAAAAGATGAAAAAATCACGTTACAATAACGCACGATTGATAGAAAAATTTATCAGTTGTTATATTATCTATAGCTATTAACTATCAGTAATAAGTATGGGATCTGCAATGAATATCCGTGATTTGGAATATCTGGTGGCTCTAGCTGAGCATAAACATTTTCGCCGTGCGGCAGATTCTTGCCATGTGAGCCAGCCAACATTAAGTGGCCAAATTCGTAAACTTGAGGACGAATTAGGCGTTATGTTACTTGAAAGAACCAGTCGCAAAGTACTGTTTACCCAGCAGGGATTATTGCTAGTAGAGCAAGCGAAAACGGTATTACGTGAAGTGAAAGTGCTACAAGAAATGGCATCACTACAAGGTGAGAGTATGGCAGGGCCGTTACATATTGGGCTTATTCCTACTGTTGGACCTTATTTATTACCGCATATTATTCCCGAATTACATAGAAACTACCCTAAGTTAGAGATGTATCTTCACGAAGCACAAACCAATAGCTTATTAGCTCAGTTAGATAGCGGTAAACTCGACTGTGCTATTTTAGCCATGGTAAAAGAGAGTGCCCCTTTTATAGAAGTGCCTTTGTTTGAAGAGCCGATGAAATTAGCTATTTATGATGAGCATCCATGGCATGATCGCAAATCAGTGCCGATGGGGGACTTAGCAGGCCAACGTTTATTAATGTTAGAAGATGGGCATTGCTTACGTGATCAAGCTTTAGGTTTTTGTTTCCAAGCAGGGGCTAAAGAAGATACCCATTTTAGAGCAACTAGTTTAGAAACATTGCGTAATATGGTCGCTGCAGGAAGTGGTATTACACTTTTACCTGATTTAGCGGTACCTCAAGCACAAAAACGCGATGGCGTTTGCTATTTAGATTGTACTTCACCTAACCCATCACGTTCTATTATTTTGGCTTATCGCCCCGGATCGCCTTTGCGTAATCGTTATGAACAATTAGCAGAGACAATCCGTGATCATATGACCGCATTTTATGAGGCTAAGAAAGCAGCATCAAAATAAGCGATTTAAACCATTTAAAGCAGCAACGCGATAGGCTTCCGCCATGGTTGGATAGTTGAAGGTGGTATTAACGAAGTATTCGATAGTATTGCCTTCTCCTTTCTGCTCCATAATTGCTTGGCCGATATGAATTATTTCAGCAGCGCGCTCGCCAAAGCAGTGAATACCTAAAATTTGCTTGGTTTCACGGTGAAAAAGAATTTTTAAGCTACCGACATTCATACCCGCAATTTGGGCCCTAGCAAGATGCTTAAATTGTGAACGACCTACCTCATAGGGGATCTTCATTGCGGTGAGTTGCTGTTCCGTTTTACCCACAGAGCTGATTTCTGGAATGGTATAGATACCCGTTGGAATATCTTCAATTAAATGCGTTTCCGAGGTGCCTGTGGTAAGCGCAAGTGCCGCAATGCGCCCTTGATCATAAGCCGCAGAGGCTAAGCTTGGATAGCCAATCACATCACCTACTGCATAGATATGTTCACAACTGGTTTGATAATGCGCATTAACTGCCACTTGTCCACGGCTATCGGTTTTGATCCCAACATTTTCTAAACCAAGCGTATCGGTATTACCCGTTCTACCATTAGCATAAAGCAGACAATCGGCTTTGACTTTCTTACCGGATTTTAGATGAACAATAACGCCATCATCAACGCCTTCGATGGTGTCGTACTCTTCATTGTGTCGAATAACAATACCGTTATTCCAAAAATGGTAAGAGAGTGCATCTGACATTTCTTGATCAAGGAATGACAGTAGATGATCACGAGTATTAATTAAATCAACTTTTACTCTTAGACCTCTAAAAATAGAAGCGTATTCACAACCAATGACCCCAGCACCATAAATAATGACATGGCGAGGTTCATGCTCAAGGTCGAGTATGGTATCGCTGTTATAAATACGAGAGTGTGAGAAATCAACATCCGGTGGGCAATAAGGGCGAGAGCCTGTGGCAATAATAAAATTATCTGCACTGAGAATATCACAAGTACCATCAGGATAACGTACGCTAATTCTATGATCATCAATAAAAGCAGCTTCGCCTGAATACATCGTACAATGATTACGCTCGTAGAAGCCTTGACGCATTTTAGTCTGTTGACTGATTACCGTGCTGGCTTGGCGTAGTATTTGAGAAAAAGAGGAGTTGATCAGGCGAGATTGGTCGCTATAGAGCGGGTTTTGATTAAACTCGATAATACGACTGACCGCGTGGCGTAGAGCTTTTGAAGGGATAGTTCCCCAGTGAGTACAACCACCACCGACTTGATCATAACGTTCAATGACGGCGACGCGTTTTCCTTGTTTAACCAGCCCCATGGCCGCGCCTTCACCACCAGGACCTGAACCGATTACAATTGCATCGAAATGAGAATGTTGCATAGGAAGAGACCTGTTTTATACAAAACGACAACGACATATTAACATTAGAATGAATAATAGCCCAATTGACATTAGGGGCATTAGTCACACTTTATTTAGTTTTTTATCTGAATGTGTCGTTATGGATAACGGTACGTACTTATTTTCTGTAAAAATTTGATATATTGGTTATAAACCACATTTGGATTATCAGGATTGCTGTGAGTAATAATATTGGCATCAGAGCGAAACAAAAAGAAAAAACCCGCCGTTCTTTGATTGAAGCAGCTTTTAGCCAACTCAGTGCAGAACGTAGTTTTACTAGCCTAAGCTTACGAGAAGTGGCGCGAGAAGCGGGTATTGCACCTACCTCATTTTATCGTCATTTTAAAGATGTTGATGAGTTGGGGTTAACTATGGTCGATGAAAGTGGACTGATGCTACGTCAATTGATGCGACAAGCACGACAGCGTATTGCTAAAGGTGGAAGTGTGATCCGTACATCGGTTTCTACCTTTATGGAATTTATTGGTAATAATCCGAATGCTTTTCGATTATTGTTACGTGAACGCTCTGGCACATCTGCTGAATTTCGTGCCGCTGTCGCACGAGAGATCCAACATTTTATTGCAGAACTGGCAGACTATCTTGAGCAAGAAAGTAATATGCCACGTTATTTTACTGAAATGCAGGCTGAAGCGATGGTGACTATCGTATTTAGTGCAGGGGCAGAAGCATTAGATATTGATATTGAAAAACGCCAACAATTAGAAGAAAGATTAGTAATACAACTACGGATGATTGCCAAAGGCGCTTACTATTGGTATCGACGTGATTTAGAAACACCTCTACAAAATAACCCCGAAATAAAGAAAAAAATGCATCAGAAAGGAGATAAATGATGGAACAAAATCGCTGTGAAAAAAGCACACTATTACTTTCCGTAGTTATCGGTGTTGCTTTACATGGTAGTTACTCAACTTTATTTAACCCACTTACTGGACCTTGGTCTATTTTTCCACTGATTAGTTTAGTTCTAGCTGTTTACTGCTTATACCAACGTTATTTAAATCAACCAATGACTGATGGTATGCCTAAGTTAATTTTCTCATTCTTTTTATTAGGGCTATTTGGTTACAATGCTTATTTAAAAACCTCTAACCCTGAAATGGGCTCTAACTTCTTCTCTTCTGTATGTATTGTGATTATTGCTCTATGGATTTATCGTCAAATTAAACAGCGTAAACGCCTACGTGAACAGGAAGAAGACGCTGAGAAAGCATCGCAAGCAGAGCAATATTAATTGTTATCAGCTTTTGGTTGTAAACACAGCGAGATTTTGACACCAGTAAGTGCACTTACTGGTGTTTTGTTTTTATTGGGGTTTTAGTGGTAATTTCTACTATAACTTCTAAAACTAAAAGTTATCTTTTCTCCAATAGCACACCACATTCCATATGATGGGTGTAAGGGAATTGGTCAAAAAGTGCTAACTTGCTGATTTTGTGAGTTTTGATCAGCGTTTCTAAATTCTGGCACAGAGTCTGCGGATTACAAGAGATATATAAAATGCGCGAGTAATTCTTAACCAACTCAACAGTTTTCTCATCCAAACCACTGCGTGGTGGGTCAACAAAAATAGTTTCACATTGGTAATCTTGTAGATTAATCCCTTCTAAGCGTTTAAATTCCCTTACGCCATTCATTGCTTGAGTAAAATCTTCCGCTGACATACGAATAATTTTAACATTATCAATATGGTTCATCGCGATATTATATTGCGCTGCATGCACTGAAGGTTTCGCTATCTCAGTGGCTAGCACTCGCTTAAAATTACGCGCAAGGGCGAGAGAGAAATTGCCGTTACCGCAATAAAGCTCTAACAGATCACCGGTTGAGTTTTCAGTGACTGATAGTGCCCATTCCAACATCTTAATATTGACCTGTGCATTAGGTTGGGTAAAGCTATTTTCCACTTGACGATAGATCATCTGTTGACCAGCAACAGGTAATACTTCATCGACAAAATCATTATCGAGCATAATTTTAGTTTTATATGCACGGCCAATTAATTGCACATCAAACCCCTGAGCAATCAATGTTTGGCGTAATGCTGTCGCTTCTTGTTGCCAAGTCTCATCAATTTTTTTGTGATATAACAACGATACAATGATTTTATTGCTTAAGGTTGAAAGATAATCAATTTGAAATAATTTATGGCGCAGTGTTGGTTTATCTTTTATTTCTGCCAATAAAGCTACCATCATCTGATTAATCAGTTGGCTCGCCACTGGAAATTGGTCAACGCGGATACGCTGCTTAGTCTCTTGATCAAACATAATATGATACAGAGCGTCCTGCTCATGCCAGATGCGAAATTCTGCACGCATACGATAATGTTGTTCTGGTGATGAAAAAACTTCCACATTAGGCGCATTAAAAGGTGCCATCATCTTTTGTAGGCGTTCGGTCTTTTCATTCAGTTGAGACTGGTATGTTTGCGTTGGTAATGAATTTTGCATGGTATCTCGCCTTGTTTTTGGCAGTAATAAAGTTAAGCGAGCGAAATTGTAGAGATCCTCATGAAGATGTCCAGTATTCTTCATGTTCAATTTCTGGACTCAGTGAAGTTGGCATCGTAGCATAGCGATTCGGTCTCCGATATGGAGTGAAAAGGGAATCTGGTGCAAAGCCAGAACTGACGCGCAGCGGTAATAGGATCAAGGATAATAAAAGACACTGCAATGCACCAAAATCAGTGCTGTGGGAAGTCATTATCTTAAATGCTCAGAGTATTTAACCTAGAGTCCGAAGACCTGCCGAACATTTGTCGCATGTAAAATTAAGTACGCGTTTTATTTAATTTTGGCGGCATCCTGCTACTTATTTCTGTTGGATGCAGATTTCATGAATAATAAAAAAGTATTTTTTCTTTCAAGTGTTGCTTTAAGTGTTATGACGAGCAGTTTCAACCTATTTGCACAGGCTGATAATACATTGAGTGTGACTGCTAATCGTTTTCAACAACCTACCTCCTCTATTTTAGCGCCAGTGACTATTGTTGATCGTGAACAGATCGATCGCTGGCAGAGCAATAGTGTGCTTGATGTATTGCGTAGAATGCCAGGGATTGATGTAGCACAAAGTGGTGGTATAGGGCAGATGAGTTCAGTCTTTGTGCGAGGAACTGACTCAAGACATGTATTAATATTAATTGATGGTGTACGTACTAACCAAGCAGGGATTTCTGGCTCTTACGATATGAGTCAACTGCCTCTTTCTTTAGTACAACGTATTGAATATATAAGAGGCCCTCGTTCGGCTGTTTATGGCTCCGATGCGATTGGTGGGGTCATTAATTTTATAACGAAACGCCAAAATGATGGTTTAACGTTAAATGCAGGAATAGGAAGCCATGGATATCAAAATTACAATGGTTCAATACAACAAAAGGTAGGTGAGAGAACCACATTATCTGCGGCAGGTGGATATACTTATACTAAGGGAATACATGCAACGGATGATTCTGTCCCTGTTGCCGCCCCTTTTCATGACAGACATGGATTTATGAATAAATCCTATTGGTTTGGTATCGACCATATTTTTAATGATAACTTTCAAGGCTACATGAAAGGGTATGGTTATGATAATCGTACTACTTATGTTGCATCTTATCCCGGTAATACAGATCAAAGTAAAACTTATAATCGTAATTATGAAGCGGGTATTAAGTTCAGTGGTGATTCCTATTTTAGTCAATTAATTACGGTGTATAGCCAAACTAAAGACTATAACTACATTTCAACAAATGGCCGTGATGGTAAGGGCTCTTCTGTAGATAATTCTAAACAATATAATGTCCAATGGGGGAACACCTTTTTAATTCCAAGTGGCATGATCAGCGCTGGAATGGATTGGCAAAGACAAACGATTGAAGCGAATTCAGCATCAGTACCTCATCAAAGAACAATTGATAATACTGGGCTATATCTCACATCTCAAAAACAACTTAGTTCAGTTATCGTTGAAGGCGCTATTCGTTCTGATCACCACGATGAATTTAACTGGCATACTACATGGCAAACCAGTGCAAGTTGGGAGTTCGTCGATAACTATCGAGTAATTGCTTCTTATGGTACGGCATTTAAGGCTCCTACATTGGGGCAACTTTATGCGGATAATCCTGCATGGAACACAAAAGGTAATCCCAACTTAAAACCAGAAAAAAGTAAGCAGTGGGAAGTGGGCGTTGAAGGGTTAACTCAAGGGATTGATTGGCGTTTATCTCTATATCAAAATGATATTGATAATCTGATTGCTTTTAGAGATAACACTTACATTAATTACAATAAAGCTAAAATAAAAGGTGCTGAATGGGTTGGTGAGATGGATACTGGATCATTACATCATCAATTAACATTGCAGTACCTTGATGCTAGAGATAGTGATAATAAACTATTAAGCAGAAGAGCAAAGCAACAGCTTAAGTATCAAGTAGATTGGAATATCGCAGATATAGATATTGGAATTAATTATCAATATATAGGAAAGCGCTATGATACGGACTTTAACCAATATCCTACGAAAAGAATAAAACTAGGTGGGGTAAGTCTTTGGGATTTAACTGCGTCATATCCTATTACATCTCATCTCTCAATTCGTGGTAGAATAGCCAACCTGTTTGATAAAGATTATGAGACAGCTTATGGCTATCGCACGCCAGGACGTGAATATTTCCTCACCGGAAGCTACAACTTCTGATGCACAATCTACCGCTAATCCCACTGTCTTAGTTTTTGACTCTGGGGTTGGCGGTTTATCTATTTATCGAGAGATCCGTGAAAAACTGCCGGATGCTCACTATATCTATGTTTTCGATAATGAAGCATTTCCTTATGGTGAGAAACCACAAGAGTTTATTATTGAGCGTGTCGTTCGTATCGTCAGTGCTGTCGCGCAACAGCATGAGTTAGCAGCGATTGTGATCGCTTGTAATACCGCAAGTACAGTAAGTCTGCCTGCTTTACGTGCTAAATTTACTGATATCCCCATTGTTGGTGTTGTTCCTGCGATTAAACCTGCAGCAAAACTTACCTGTAATGGTGTGGTCGGTCTATTAGCCACAAGAGCAACGGTTAAGCGACCTTATACTCATGAACTTATCGAACGCTTTGCGACAGAGTGTAAAGTGCATCTATTAGGTTCAGCAGAGCTGGTGGAGTTGGCTGAAAAAAAACTGCATGGCGAAAAGGTGTCATGCGATGAGCTACGTAGAATTTTAGCCCCTTGGCTTAAAATGAAAGAGCCACCAGATACGGTAGTATTAGGGTGTACCCATTTTCCTCTATTAGAAGAAGAGTTACTTTCTGTTTTGCCTGATGGTACTCGAATTATTGATTCTGGTGGTGCAATTGCAAGAAGAACTGCGTGGTTAGTTGTAAATCAAGATAAAATCAGAGGTTCAAAAGAAATTAGTTTTGCTTACTGTCTTAAAGAAGATGAGTATAGTGAATTATTAAAACCGGTTTTAGCCGATTTTGGCTTTAAAACGCTCAGAAAATTGGCGCTTTAAGTTAAATTTGTTGGAAAATTAAACGGTCGGTAAAAAAATCAAAAAAAAGTGTTGCCAGCTTCACAAAACTCCCTATAATGCGCCCTCGTTGTCACGGCACAGGGCGCTAAGCGAACCGGCTGAGAGAACAAAATAAAAAGTGAAAAGCCTGATAAATTAGCG
>PPYF01267101.1_pt1 | contig 98755 bp, 84 predicted proteins | sample 1559871 | NCBI WGS metagenome assembly PPYF01 (sample SAMN08240021, study PRJNA423297) | Human gut metagenome, whole genome shotgun sequencing project.
GTATGCAATGCCATTCATGTCAGCAATCTTTTTTCTGACAGCTTTCAGTACGTCGCAAATTTTTCTACCCCTATCCATACTAATTATTATTAGTCAATGGCAAAGATAACAATTTTTTCTTAGAAAAAGTAGCCTCCTGCTTGCTTTTTATTTTTATAACCATGGTCTTCAAAGAGTTTGGTTGTTTCTGAGTTTTTCCATTCAGCGAACACGTTGCCCTTTGGCTAAACGAATGCGACTGGCATCCTCATTGAGGATGATCACGCTGACGCAAAAGCCGAAGTGCTTGAAGTCCTGGCACACTCCGAGGAAGTAACTTGCGAGGTCGTTGTCCAGCATAAAGTCATCCACTTGCACTTGTGCGGTGGCAAGCTCTGTGTCATAGACAAGTCCGCTGCCATAGCAGACTTCAGCGTTGAACATCTGGCAAGTGCTCATTGTCTCGTCAGACTCGATGAGATCAATGATATTGTACGGCATCTGGTTGTCGCCTCCCCACGGGATGTACTTCATCTTGTCGTTGATGATGATTGGTGCGATATTGTGCTCTTCCTTGAAGACTTCACTTGTCTTGGAGGTGAAAGCTGCGGAGGCGTGGGCACCAGGGATGGTGACAACGGATGTTGGTGGAATAAATGAAAAATCGCTCATATCTTGCTTTTTTAGGGCAAAGATATGAGCGATTGGGCGGTGGGGAAAAGACACTATGATTGTTTGCCTAATGAGGTAATATCACTTTTCATTTTCCTCAGAATGTATCTTATGGTATTTGCACCACCAATACGACGAGCCTTCCCTTCCAAAAAACTCGATGTAATGATAAGCAAGTATTTTTATATCTTGCTGATTCTTCTCATCGCCCCAGCATGGAGATAGATAAGTATCTTTGTATGTAAAAGCTTCTTCTTCTTCAAAGAACAAAACAGTACTTTCACTTATACCATACGTCAAAAATCCATTTAGTGTAAATGCTACAACCCTCAATCCTCTTGATGCTGAATCAAAGACGCATTGACGCCATTAGCTATCGGTTATACACGATGACTTAGAAATGCTGTTAGAATCAACAAATTCTTTAAAGAAGTGATATGCAACAGGTACGAAGTTATCAGTTGGGGCAGCTGTAGAAGCTCCTACAACACCATAAAAGGAATCACCTTCTTTCATTTTGTGACACTCATATGAAATATCATAATTATGTTTGATTGCTAACAAATAAACACCTGATGTTGGAGCTGTAATATTATTTTCTAATATCAGACGCCAATGATGCTTTTTCAATATATTTAATGTCTTTATGTCCACATTCATGACGGTGTAAGAAAAGGTGATTTGCTTATCTCTGCAAGTGAATTCACAAATCATGTCTTCATCTTCATATGCACATCCTAAATCATCTTTTATAATACAGTAGTCTCCATATTTATTGTTAAAGGTTGTACTTAGTTTGTCATATGTGCTTTTGAAAAGATTTTCGTCTTCAAAAACACCCAAATCAGCATCAATCATCCAAATGGCCTCACGACAAAAATCCAACTTAACTTTTTTGCAATGAAACCCTTCAAATGTTATGTTCCGGACTATAATATTATAGTCATACGTCTCCTCAAAATCATAGTTATTCTTCTTTAGGAATCTTATTATTTTGTTTCTTTTTGTTTCAGCCATCGTAAATCCGAAGAATGTACACTTAATAGGGTTCTTCTTTTTGCTCATATTCTTTGTATAATAATTTAGGTTTAAAGAGTAAAGCAAAGGTAGTCATAATAATCAATAAAAGTATAAATGTTTCTGAAAAACTTCTGTAATGGATAAAATGTTTGTTTCTGGACAAGAGAGTGGACTTAGATGGGTATGATTAAATGATGAATTTATAGCGGATAGTATGAAAAAATCGCTCATATCTTGCATTTTTAGGGCAAAGATATGAGCGATTGGGCGGTGGGGGGGATAGAAAGACAGAATAATTATTTCTTGATGCCTTCTTTTAGTGACTTTTCAAAGACTTGCTGTGAACATGGTTTTCTAAAAATCCAGTATGAAGTAGTTGACGTTCCACCAGTTCCTTGAAAGCTACCTCCTGTGGTTGTTCCTCCAGTGATGTATAAATCCCATCCTTCGGAAATAAAGTACATAAGTGCTGCAGCTGGAGTATTGAATTTTATTCTGTTTCCATCAGCATCTTTAAATTTTTCAACTGTTTTTCCATCATCAACTTTTACCTTCAAGCCTTCTTTGTCAAAGTTACCGTCAAAAGTAACAATCTGGTAAAGATAATAGTTGTTATCTTGTGCTATCAGCAGTAATGGCGAAAACACAAGAAAAAAAATTATAAGAGCTTTTTTCATATCAGTATTATTAAATTAGATGAGATACTTTTATCTTCTTATACATCTTTCCCCCCAAGCCTAACATTGCCATTGTATTATCCTTGATAATAAGCTCGCCCTTCTGCAGTCCTGCAATCTCAGACTTGATTTCCTGGAACTCTCGACCAGTAACTCCGAAGAGGTCTTTTATTATACTATCAGAAATGCTCTGCTGCTTCATGATCAACGGATATTGTGCATTAGCCAAGAAATCAAAGTATTTACTCTTGAAGCTATCCATGTTTTGGGTAGCAAGAATAATACTCAAGCCCTTGTTTCTGCCAACAGCAATAAGATTGCGCAAAGGCTGATTGTCGAAGTCCAGCATATAATGGGCTTCGTCAATGATAGTGAAATGACGAATCTGAACATAGTCGTCATTCACAGCCTGTTTAGGCAGCTGCTCATAGATGTTATTCAGCTTTGATATAACGAAATACACAATAGCCTTAGCGATAGGACCGTCTTTCGGAAAAGCATCCATCTTTATGATGAAACTTTCTTCTGTAAGATTTACACTGTCAGTATCAGCAAAAAGGTGATTGCGAACCAGCTGCTTCAAAACAGATGTAACGCTATCATCCTTGTCAGGATTAGCCATTTTGCCCTGGTAATGTTGCAATATCAGTCCAAACGTCACAGGTTTACCATTCGTTTTCTTATATGCGTCAACGATAGCTTCACTCAGGCGATTGCTCATGTTTGCGCTAATACTTGTTCTTTCGATAGCACAGAGAGCATTTGCCATTTCTGTAGAGTACAGATTTATCTCGTTAATACTCCTTCCGCTGAAATCCTTGAATGGAGAGAAAGGCAATGGTTGTTGCACTGGATCAAGTATGCATGAACGGTCAACATCAAACAGAGCCAGCCAACTGTTGTTAGCCGGATCTGAGAATTCACCTTTGTAGTCAAACAGAAGGAAATTTACTGGATATGGCGTATCGGTAGACAACGAGCGCATCTGTTGTATAAGAACAGAAAGAAGGTTGGTCTTGCCCGAACCTGTAGTTCCTGCTACGAGTATTTGTGCATTAGCCACCGAGCGACCTTAATATTAAGAGCCGCTTCCATATCATCGCCATATTCACCTATAAGAAGTTCAAGTGACGGTATGCTGTTAGATGAGCGACGACGTCCATTTTGTACAAAAAGGAACGAGTTCAAATTGTCCTCATCCATAAGGTATTTCATGCCTCGGTACATCTCCTTTGCCACTATTCTACCTACAATAGAAGAATCCTGCCAATCTATGTCGCAGTCTTTATAGCGCAGTTTCAGTAGTGCAGAGAAAAGCGATTTGTTGTTGTCCTTGGTGAAAAAACTCGGCATTATACGCACACTTGTCTTTGACATTTGAATATCTTTCAAATCGTCAACGCTTCTTTTATCAGCCAAGCTAAGGCTTGCAATCAGACAAACTCGCATTACCTTGTTTAAGGTGAACACAAGCTGTTTACCACCGTTCACTTGTCGTGAAAGGTTGAAGCGATGTTCCATCAGCTCTTTCAAGGGCAGAATATCCTCTGTGATTCTTTCTGCCTGTCGTATGTTTTCAAAAGCTACTTCCATATCATCAATCTTCTTTAATTGTTAAGTGGTGTGCCGAAATACCCCTCTTCCACATGAGTACTCTGCAATTCAACATCACGCATAAGAGTGTATGTGCGCGACACGAAAGGCTCGAGCTTCGGGTAATCCTTATCTTTTCTTATCTCCGAGGTAGTGCATAGCAGGATGGTCTGGTCAGCCAGTCCTGGGAAATACTCTTCCATCAAGACGTCGCGACTTTCTTCATCAAGCACACCCATCACGGTGTCAATCATCACAGGAGGATTATAGTCGCCCAAATTACGCAGAACCTTCAAGAGAACTTGGATGAAAATCTGTTTTGATGCAGCGTTAAGCTGATTAAGCGAAATTTCATTTCCAGCTTTGTGGAACAAACGTATGGTAAAGTTCTCCATAGAGTCGCTTAGTTCAACCTTTGCAATACAGCCTTTGTATGAAATGAGCAGCTTGTTAAGCTGTTCTTTCATATCCTCTTCGATCTTCATCTTTTTGCGCTTAAGCAGAGAGTCTGCAACATCCTCAAAGAGAGGTTTCAGCTTGACGAGGGTGTCGAATTTTACATCCGGCTCCTGTTGTATCTGCACATCATACTGGTGTATGCGACGTTCCAGCTTCTCGATAGCAAGTTTTCTGTCATCTTGTTCCTTCTTCAAGGTTTCAAGCTGACGGCTATTATCCTCATAAGCCTTGATAATCTCTCCATTGCCACTTACGAGACTACGACGGAGAATGTCAATCTGCTTCTGCTGATTGTCATAGTTCTCTATTCGCTTCTCCAAGTCATAGTGCAAATCATTCAGCTGCAAGAACTCATTTACAGAGTTTGCGTTCAATAGATTCTTAAGAGCCTCAAACTCTGTATCATCGAGAAAGGCATATTCATCTTTTCGATTGAGGCTTTCCTGCTGGTTTGCCAGGAATGACACAACCGTTTCGTTATCAACATTAGGTGCGCATAAAGCCTTCGCCTTAAGGAACGATATGATTTTTGCCGTTACGTCACGCATCTGCTCTAACGACAGAATGCCTTGTCGTTCCAGTTTCAAAGCATCTTTCTGACGTATTATATCATTTATCTCATTGCTTATGCCCAGCGCCAGTTTAGGGAAGAACACATTTATCTCCAGTGTGTCAACCACCTGCTTAAGCTGTTCATTGTATCGCTGTGCCAAGTCGTGAGTCTGCTTGATGTCAGCCTCCAATGCCTCTATCTTCCTGGTTATCTCAGCAGAACTCTTTGCTCCCTCTTTAGCAGCATCATACTCCTCTTGTATTGAAGTCAGATATTTGTATATCTTATCCTGTTCTTCAACATTTCGGTTTTGTTCCTCAATCATCTTGTTGCGCTGCTCGCAAAGACCGTTATATTCTTCAGCCTCCTTTTGCGCTTCAAGTCGTCTTGCTGCCCATTCCTGCTGCAAGTGCTCTGCAGCATTTTTCAACAGGATGTATTTGTTGAAGCCCATCACGTTCTGGATATTATCCTTGATGATTTGGGCGAACACGTTTTCCTTTAGCAACTCGCTCGACTGCATGGCATCAAACAAGAAATACTGCGACAACTCCTGTGGTAGGTTTGCCTTTATGATTTTGTTCACTTGTTGCTCAGCCATGGCACGCTGCTGCAAAGGCATGGCAGTGCCATATACGAATGTGTTACCATTCATATTCAGGGTTACGCTTTCCACGGGCTTGTCACTTGGGTTGAGAGCGTATGTGCGTCGAAGCATATATTTTTGCGTCTGCCCCAATACGACACCATCGAAAGCCAGTTCAAGCATTATTTGTGGAGTGACTTTGCCAACGGCACCATTGTTAAGCAGCTCCATGAAATGAGCTTTATCCTTAATCTTCAATCCATAGAGTGCGCCACATATAGCTTCAAACAGTGTGGTCTTACCACCGCCGTTCATACCTCCGATGAGGATGATCGGCTGGTCCTGACGCACCGTGAGGTCAAGATTGAGTGACAGATAAGTCTTATAGTTGCTTATCTTGATACGACGTATAATCATCAGCTGTCCTCCTTTACTTTATCAGAGCAATGGCCTCAGCAATGATAGTTTGCGTGTCGGCATCGCTCATTTCTATTTTGTCCACTCGCGCAGCATGAAACTTGCGCAATATTTCTTCTTTCAACCAGTCGAAGTCCACTTGATGCTTATCGCACAAAGTGCTGATAAGCATCAAGTCGTCCTGTCGGATACCATAGTTGATAAACTTTCCATCAAGTCCCTTTCCCATAGTGTGCTGTTATTCTTTATAGTCGGAAGGATAGAAGCAGTCCCAATTTATGATGTCGGTAGTGTTTTCTATCTTCAGTGGTGAATATTTCCAGTTGCTGCCGTCAGCAATGATGACCCCTCCTTTGAGGTGTTTGCTTTGATTTTCCTCGCTTGCCATATAGTCAATCAGAGCATTATGCTTTGCTGGAGCATCTGCATCGCTGCCAACACTCTTTGTATCGAAGAGGAATATCTGTCCGTTCTTCATACGGATAACAAAGTCAACATAGAACAACGCCTTTGTTCCTGTTCCATCAATATAGCTTACGGCATAATGTTGTTTTCCGCTGTCACCGTTCTTGTACCACCAATCAATATATTCAGTGTTGGCTTCAAGGTAAGCCTCGAACATACGTTCAGGAGACGAAGCGTTGCGTAGCTGCACGAATGGCATAAGCGCATGGTTCTTTACATTGTCTACAACGACGTTGTTATCCTCTTTGTAGAGACGGTCAGCCGGCACTTCCCAGTCGTACTTCACAAACGACTTTTCTGACTTCTCTTTCTGTCGTTGTGTGAGAATGTTGAGATAACGATTAAGCGCACGTGAGATGATGTCTTCAAAGCGAGGGCGGTTTTTGTGATAAAGTATCACCTTCACCGCATCCGTCTCAAACAGCCCGAAGAGTTGTTCCATTGCTTCCTTTAGTGCCATGCCGAGCGTAGGAATACTCACTTTCTCAAACTGGGCACCAATTAATCGGGCACAGAACACATTGAAGGTAGCGTTAAGCTCCTGCATGGTGCGTATATACTTAGCCTTGTTTGCAGCGAGAGTCTGTCCTATCTCTCCCGTAATGTTCAAGTTCTCAATAATCTCCACGCCGATACTCTGCACTTTAAACTCAATCTTGTCCATCACCGCACGGCGGTTCTTTGACATTTGGCTCTCGTGTTCAGATCCGTCCTCCTCAGGAAGAGGTTCGTCGCCATACAACTCCTCCTCGGTGAAGAGCGAAAGCTGTCTGTTCTTAATCTGTAACTGTTCCTCAAACACCTTAATTAGCAGAGGCAGGAAGTCGCTGCCAAGTCGTTTACGGCCTATGGCAGGGCGCTCGCAGTATTCCGACTGCAACGAAACGTTGCATAGATTCTCTCTTCTTATAGTATGAATTGTAGAGAGATAATCCATATCCTCTGGTTCTATCTTTACAAGATTTTGGCTGATGTTGGTATATACATAACCCTTGTTCAGCCTGTCGTCCTGATAGAACTTCTGTTCAGGCATACGCAGAATGCGACCAACGGTCTGAGCGCCGAAAGTGAAGCTTTCTATCTTGCGGAAGATAAGCAACACCGCAGCACGCGGACAGTCCCAACCGAGAGCTATGGCTTGTTTGAAAAGCAGGGCTTCTGTCATGTTGTCGTTTTGCTCCAGTCCGTCCACATTCACCTTTTCACCGCTCAGCCATACCGCAAGGCGATTGTTGGTAGTGTTAATGCCGTGAATCGTGTCGAGATACAGGATCACTTCGTCCTTGATGCTTGTGTCCTCGGTGCTCATAGATTCAGAGCCGTCGTTAGGAAGCTGTATAAGCAGCAAAGGATTGATATTGAGCCCAAGACGCTTGTAGGCTTCCGCAAGTTCATTGCGTTTCTTCAGCGCCAAGCTAACAAGATGCTGCGTGAGCGACATTTCGGGAGACGAGAAGTCGAGTGCCGGATTGATGACCACACCCTCCTTTATCATCTGCTCTTCGATAACATGCTGGCGATGCACCTTAACCTTCTCCTCAGGGTGAGCCGTGATAGGTGTGGCAGATATACGTATCTCCAGTTTCGGCATAATGTTCTGCAACACCTTTTCCGACTTCTTAGCCTGTCGTCCGCCAAACATGTGTTCCTCGTCGATGATGACGACGAGCGGTATTTCTTGTTCTATCTGGGTGCGACGGGTAAGGTCGTAGAGCGATGCACTCTGTTCGGTGTCGCGAATCATAAGCGCATTATCCTTGTTGATGCTCTCCCAGTTGACAAATAGGATTTCGCCTGGATGTATATATCCGTTGGCAGAATGATCCATATCGTCATAGACAACAGGATGAAGCTCGCGTGTTTCGGTGAAGAAGGTCTTCATCTTGAAGTAGCTCTGCTCGTGCAGCTTGTTTGGGGCTATCCACATGAACGCCACTTCAGAGCATGGTGCGTCGGCACGCTCTGCCAGTTCGGTGCAGAGGCGCATAAGCATCTCGGATGCCATGATGGTCTTACCGGCACCAGTAGGTGCTTCAAAAACAAGCGTGTGTCGCTGTCCGGCAAGCGACAACAACTCGATAGATTTATCAACTAATTCTTGAACAGCCTTTTGCTGATATTTCAGTACTTTCATGCTTCGCCTCCTTCCTCATTCGTGTTGTCGTTGTCTTCTCTAAAGTCGAGTGTCTGTTGCACGTTTGCTTCGGCTTCTGCCTGTGTTTTCATTTCCTGCAACGCTTCGTCAAGGAATTTTGGTTTGCGCTTGGGCAGCACTCGCTTGTATGCTTCATAAATGGCTGATGGCAGGGCGCATAGCTTTACACGCTCGGCAACATCTTCAAAATCGTCGGTGTATGGGTCGGCGCCTGGCGAGAACACATATACCATAGTCTTGATGCCGTCGTCCTCGGTTTGTGCCATGAGTTGCACCAACAGTGAGATGGCACGCTCCTCGTAAATGACAAGCATACGATTTCCCTTTCCGTTATCAAAATAGCGGGCAATGTTAGGATTGATTTTCTTTCCGCAGAATTCTGCTTCTGTATAAACATCGTTCTTGATGCAAAGCATATCGGTAGCGAGACGCACAAGCTGGCGCATGTTCTTTACGCTCTTGTCACGAGAGAGGAGCGTAGTGCGGTAGTAGCGAAGGTTGTTGTCGTGCAAGCCTTCCACATTTTCGCCTTCAGAAGATGTGTAACCATTTATTACACGTTTGTTACGTCCATATGTGATTTTTTCACAAATACTATTCTCGTTATTGTTAACAAGAATACATTTGCGCCTTCCACCATCTTCATGATTGAGCTGCATTATGGCATGCAGTGTTGTTCCAGAACCTGCAAAGAAGTCAAGTATCGTTGAGTCATTATTAAAATGTAATATCAGCTCTTTGATTAATTTAGAAGGCTTTACAGTATCAAAACCTACGTCATAGCCCATTATATTATTTAGCTCTTCTTTACCCTTTAACGCTGAACCAACCTCATTTGCGCTAAAAAAAGACCAAAATGGAATGTATTTAATGGAATCTTTTTCATCCTCTGGATATATAGCTTTCTTTACAATTCCATCTTCAATTTCTATTCTATTGTTTTCAATTAAAAGTTTTGCTGTTTTTTCTCCGATTTGCCAACGTTTTCCAGGTCTTGGATAATGACCTAATATGGGAAATTTCATGCTTTCTCTGTTATATTGTCCAGCATCAGATTTTTCGATTATTTCCAATCTACAAAGCCCCAGTTTTCCTTTAAAAGGATATGATTTAGATCTCGATTCCTTTTCTTTTAAAATAAAATTTGGCTTTAAAGTTTTATTATTAGTGTAAGCCAATATCCATTCTGTTTTTTGTTGGAGTTGGAATTTTGCTTTGCCTGCATTTATAGGCTGAGTCGTAGACTCCCATGTTAAAGTACCAATATAATTATTGTTGCCAAATAAAGTGTCGCACATCAATTTTAGCTGTGCTTCTTCATTTTCATCAATAGAGATGAAAATTACCCCCCCGAAGAAAGTAAAGACTTCGCAATCTGAAGTCTTTTGTTCATAAACGACAGCCATTTAGAATGGCGATAGCCGTCTTCACGGTCTACAAAAGAATCGTTGTAGACAAAATCCTTATTGCCTGTATTGTATGGCGGATCAATATATATCACGTCAATCTTGCCCTCGTGAGTATAAGCGAGAGCGGTGAGCGCTTCGAGGTTGTCGCCTTCGATAAGGATATGGTTGGGCGCATCGGGAGACTCGCTCACGATGGCACGCTCCGGCACCTCCGTGAGAACCGGCAGCTCGTCCACAAGACGTGTCTCTATTTCTTCCAGCTTGTCCTCCCACACCAAGCCATACTTCTTCTGAGAACGAAGAAGCTCAACAAGCGAAGCCTTCTCTTCGTTTGTCAAGCCATCGAGCTGCGTTATCTTTTTCGCAAGTTCATATTTATTCATGTTCAGCGTTCTGTTTGGTTGTTTAGACTTGTATTAATATTTTATAAAAACGAATTTACAAAGATACGATATTTAAAGACAACAAAGGAAGAAAAAGAAGAAAAGTTTGCCATTATGTAAGTTTTATTTCAAAAGTTACATATATACCTCTAAACCATTTAGCTCAAAGATACCCACATCTCGAAGCTGCCGGATTTCGTTAGAGTCCAGCAGCTTCATTCGTCTTGTGCCGCAGAAGAAGTCGTAGCGGAGTGAGATGCTCATCAGTGTGAGTATCCCTGTTATTTTACTTCCACAAAGGTTCGCCCTCCCAATTAGTTGGAAATCCCATAGCAGAAACATCTACATTACTGTGCTCACAAAGAAGTTTCTTCAACCTTAGCGTAAAATCATTATAAGGGCGTATCACATCCAGTAAATACTGAAGATAGCATAACTGCGAATAAAGTTTATCGTAGTTGGCAATAGGAGGTGTGACCCATTTGCCATGCAAAGGAGTAGTCATTTAAGGTTTGATAGGAAACTTCCTGTTCCAAACTCGTGAGTGGTGTGCGAGGTAGTTTCTTAACCCTACAGCACTTTTTATCCAACTTTCCAGAACCAAGTGTTGAGGAAGATTAAATTCGCGAGCAATACGCTTTTTGATTTTGTTATCGGCAAAATTACAGAACAATTTGGATAATGTGCCGAAAGAAGCCACCTCCAACGTTTTCCAAACAGGAGGGACATCAGGTTCAGTGTACTTTGCAGAATGCTCGATAATAAACTCCTCTCTTGTTCTTTTCTGTTTTTGCTTAATTTGCTCTATGCATTTGTGTTGGATATTGAGGTATCTGAAAAGACTTTCATCAGTAAACCAAAATGCACCTTACTGCAAGGGAATATGGTGAATCATCTTTGAACGCAGAGCTATTTCTACCGCTTGAATAGCTGTAAAAATCAATTCGCGCAAACCACAATCGAATCGATATAATTTCAAAAGTGCTACCAGGTTTGAAAATGTGACAAACCTTATCATTTTCCATAGGGTATGGAATAATTATTTAAGCGGAAATAACTTACAACTTTCAAGCATTCTATGGCTTTGTTTCTATCCGCAATAATAAGACACAAATCAAGGATTTCAGAATAGTCTAAGGGCTGTTTGGAATATTTCACAAACGTATAAAAGTAAAAGTCCCACCCTGGTTCGCTATTCTACGGGAAACGTGGTGGGAACTGTTGATGCAAATTTAGGCATCATTCTTCGAAGTTCCAAATGTTTTTGCTATTATTTTGTTTTTACGCACTATATATAGTATAAATAGAACAAATTAATGTACCTTTGCAGGTAAAATTTGTTAATTACAAAAATTCAATAATATTGACATGAGACAGGTTTTATTGTGTACATTGTTTATGTGTCTGCCTATATTAGGACATGCACAAATCAAAGGTGGTCAAAATCTATTGGACTCCATTCACATAGAAGTAAAGGATATTGCACAGCAATTGGCTAAACAATATGTTGATGGTGTGTTTAGCAACACATACAAACTTTACAAAACTGAAAATATATACATATTCTTGCGTCTAAACACAAGTAACGGAAAGATAGACCTGGTACAATGGAATTTAGACCGAGATAAAGAGTTTATAACTGTACTGAACGATGTTGATTTGACCTATGGCATCAGCATCGGAAACCATAATGGCAGATTTGAACTTTATCCAACACAAAACATGTATCAGTTCTTATTGTTGGATAAGAACCTTGGAAGTATGTGGCATGTACAATGGGGATTCGACAGTGAAAAACGCTGAATAGTTCCTATCAAAAATTAACAAGGCTCCAATTATGGTGCCTAAATTTCTACATGAACACAGGCAAACCATTCACCTCAAAGATGCAGACATCGCGAAGCTGCCGGATTTCGTTGGAGTCCAGCAGCTTCATTCGTCTTGTACCTTTATAGAAGTCCTCCGTGAGAAGATAGGATTGACTACCTTGTTAGTTGCCTTGCACGCTTCTCGCAAGAGATGCATGAGCCAAAAGGTGCAAAGTGTAACGGAAGGAGGTGCTGCAGCAGGAGCCACGGCACTGGTAAAAGAAAAGCCTTCATCCTACGTTGGGGCGCAAGACAAAGGCTTATAGAAAAGGGTGATTAGGCAGTGTTCCGCTTATCTAATATACTTCAATTCATTTTGAGATATATTGAGATAAGAACCATCTGTATATTCTATTTCAACTCCAGTTAGTATGATTTTTTTTGCAGACCAATTATAAATAATACAATTCCATGTTCCTCCACTAGATTTACCAGGGCGAACAGGACCTGTATCTCTTCCTCTATAAATCTCGTCTCTTCTGATTTCACATAATACTCTATCGCCAACAGCATTAATGCAATATCCAGTCCAATCGAAATATTTTATTGTCTTATTGGAAATATTTTTATAGTAAATTGTTGCGTCACATCCACCAGCACTATTTGGTGAAGATAACTTGGCCGTAGTTATCTTTAATGATTTTTTTAGAATTTGAATTCTTTCAACTCGCTGTATGCTATCTTTTACAGCTTTCTCTTTTGCCTGTTGTAATGCAATAGCTTTTTTCTTTATGGTATTGATGGAATCCTGTATTCTTTCTTGTCTAACCTTTTCAGTTACTTTGCGAGTGTTATTATTAGCAATAACACATACAATAAGAATGAGTGCGACTATAATTCCAGAACCTATTAAAAGCAGTTTCAAATTGACATCAGAACCAGAAGTATGGAAATCTTTTTTTAGATTTACATTACTCTGAAAATTAGCTTCATTAGAGTAATTCTCTTTTGATTCAATTCTTTCTTTAGCTGCATTTTGTTCAAGTTCAACTTTTCTTTTTTCTGCTTTCCATTGCAGGAATTCCTCAAATTCTTTTTTCTCTTCTTCTGTCATAGCAATTAGTGTTAGTAATATTTTGAAGACAAAGTTAATATTAAATATCTAAAAAGCAAAATAAAAATCACAAATTATCTCACTCCACCAATTGCAATTGGATATAAATCGTGCTGTGGGAACTTCTCGCAGCCGATATAGAACGTGTCGAAGGCATCGGTGCCGTCGGTACGGTGTTCAAGAAGGTCTTCTTCGGACTCCGGCTGCTTCTCCATACTTTTGTTCTTGCGGAAGCCGTTGCGTCCTCGCTCCACTCCTGCTGACTGGATGGCGAGGATAAGGTCATCGTTGTTTTGGCGGTTGAAGTACGGCATAAGGCGTTGCTTACCGACAAAGCCCTGGTTGAGGTTGTGTCAAAGCTCCTTTTTTGTTATATACACATAATACCCAAGCAGACATTAATAATGTCACATACCGCCTTCTTAGGTGAGGCTGACTATCAAAACGAAGATATAATAAGATAGACGTAACACGATGTGTAACACTTTTCATTTGAATTTGTATTACACATCGTGCTACACAATATAACTATTCCTCCCCTCGCAACACTGGCAGTGAGATGTGGTACTTCACGGCGAGGATGCGTATTGCTACAATAAGGAGGAAGGCGATGATAACAGAAAAGGTCATATCACAACCAAGCTCCACGAGCGCCCAATAAGCCAATCCGCCGATGATGCTCGCCATAGCGTATATCTCCTTCTGGAAGATGACGGGCACGTTGTTCAACAGCACGTCGCGGATGACACCGCCTGCCGAACCCGTTATGGTACCCATGATTATAGCCACCCAGAAGGCGTGACCACAGTCGAGTGTCTTCTGCAAGCCGGCTACGGTGAAGAGCGCCAAGCCGAGCGTGTCGAAGAAGAACCACGTATTGTCAAGACTTTTCAACGATCGCGCAAAGACGATGACGAACATCTGCGCCATGAACGTACAGATGAGATAAATAGAGGAAGTCATCCAGAACGGCGTTACGCCGAGCATTATATCGCGCAGCGTACCTCCACCAATAGCCACGGCAACGCCACATACGAAGCCTCCGAACCAGTCGAAGCGCTTGGCTGCGGCATGACGGATGCCAGAGATAGCAAAGGCGAAGGTACCCAAAAACTCAATAACGTTAAGTAGGGGCTGGTAGATATCTTCTGTAGGCATCATATTTAGTTAACAACATTAGTAGGTGAGCCTTCAAGAAACGATTTGATGTTGTTCACGGCGATATCCATCAAGCGCAGGCGAGCCTCAAGCGTAGCCCATGCCACGTGTGGCGTGATGAATGCATGTGGTGCACCGAAAAGAGGATTTGACGGCGATGGTGGTTCGCATGAAAGCACATCAGCACAATAAGCACCGAGCTTGCCCGAAGCAAGGGCGTCGGCTACATCTGCTTCGTTCACAAGAGGTCCACGACCAGTGTTGATGAGTATCGCGCCGTCACGCATTTTCTCGATAGAAGTGTTGTTCATCAGTTCGCGTGTTGTGTCTGTAAGCGGGCAATGCAGCGATACGACATCGGAAGCGCCGAAGAGTCCGTCGAGCGTTGTCTTACGAATACCCTCTGGGAGCTGATCAGGAGTCTTGCTTGTGTACGCAAGCACGTTCATGCCGAACGCCTGCGCTATCTGCGCCACCTTCATACCAATGTTTCCAAGTCCTACAATGCCGAGAGTCTTGCCTGCAAGCTCAAAGAGCGGCTTATTCCAGTAGCAGAAGTCTGGACAACGACTCCATACGCCGTTGCGAGTCTCTTCGGCATAGTGTTCTACATGGTTAGAGACATTGAGCAAGTGAGCGAACACCATCTGTGCCACGCTGTCTGTGCTGTACGCCGGAATGTTCGTCACAACGATGCCACGCTCGCGTGCCACCTTTGTGTCTACCACGTTGTAGCCAGTAGCAAGCACACCGATATACTTCGTGTTCTTGAGCTGGGCTATGATGTTGGCGTCGAACACCGTCTTGTTAGTAAGCGCAATCTCTGCGTCGCCCACATGCTGCAGCACTTCTTCGGGCGCTGTGCGCGGATAAACGGTAAGTTCGCCGAGTTTTTCAATTCTATTCCAAGAGATATCGCCAGGGTTGACGCCCTGACCGTCTAATACTACAATCTTCATATTCCTGTAAAATTATTGGTTGGATTATATCTTTCCTTCGATTTCATCCTTAGTTCTTATACTTATCGCCCCAACACTGGAGCATGTGCTGGTATTGGCGCTCCTCAATGGACGTATGTTGCGGCTGCCAGATGCGTGTATCCTTAAGCGCATCGGGCATATACTGTTGTGGGGCAAAGTGGTTGGGGTAATCGTGCGAGTATTTATAGCCGTCGCTGTAGCCGAGGTCCTTCATCAACTTCGTCGGAGCATTGCGCAGGTGCAGCGGAACGGGTTGGTTGCCAGTCTGACGCACAATCTCCAAGGCGTGATTGATGCCGAGATACGCCGAGTTGCTCTTCGGACTTGTAGCAAGATATACCACAGCCTCAGCCAGCGGTATGCGTCCTTCGGGCCAACCAATCTTCATCACCGCGTCGAAGGCGGCGTTGGCAAGCAGAAGTGCATTGGGATTGGCGAGTCCGATATCCTCAGCCGCACTAATGACGAGGCGACGGGCAATGAACTGCGGGTCTTCCCCACCCTCTATCATCCGTGCCATCCAATAGAGTGCACCATCGGGATCACTACCGCGAATACTCTTTATGAACGCCGATATAATGTCGTAGTGCATCTCGCCTTCCTTATCATATGCAAGCGGGTTCTGCTGCAGGCACGCCACAACCATCTCGTCGTCTATCACTATCTGATCGCCGGGACATGACTCAACGACAAGTTGCAGGATGTTGAGCAACTTGCGTGCGTCGCCACCGCTATAGCGCAGCAAAGCATCTGTCTCTTTCAACTGGATGTTGAGTTTTGAAAGTTCAACGTCGGTTGTAACGGCGCGGTTGAGCAGCTGCAGCAGGTCTTCCTTCTCCAAAGGTTTCAAAACATACAGCTGACAGCGCGAGAGCAACGGGCGTATCACCTCGAACGACGGGTTCTCTGTGGTGGCACCTATGAGCGTGACGATGCCACGTTCCACTGCTCCGAGCAAAGAGTCCTGCTGCGACTTGCTAAAACGATGAATCTCGTCGATGAAGAGTATTGGCGAAGCCGAATTGAAGAAGCGTACGCTCTTGGCTCGTTCTATCACGTCGCGCACATCCTTAACACCACTCGTCACGGCACTAAGCGTGTAGAACGGTGTCTCAAGACGATGCGAAATAATCTGTGCGAGAGTGGTTTTGCCCACTCCTGGCGGTCCCCACAATATAAAGGAGGACACGCGTCCGCTCTCAATCATCTTGCGCAGGACGGCATCCTTGCCCACTAAATGCTGCTGTCCGACATAATCGTCAAACGAGCGCGGGCGCATTCTTTCAGCTAATGGTTCACTCATAAGTACAAAATTAGTTATAATATGCGAAATAGCAAAAATTTGCCCCATTTTTATTCACCTCAACACCTCAACTTCGCTTGAAAAAGCGACAAAAGAAATGCCCATTAGTCAGACATTGAAATCTGATTAATGGGCATTGATAAATTATAGCATAGGAGGTGTGAGCAATCTTTCTCATACCACATGTCCACGGCAAGGATGCCGTAGACTCCTACGTAATTTAATCCTCAGCAAGCTTCAACTGCTCTGCAACCTCGTCGCAGATGCGCTTTGCAAACTCTTCCTTAGTCATGGTAGCCTGCTCGCCACCACCCTGCTTACGCATAGAAACGAGACCCTCTGCAGCCTCCTTCTCGCCAACTACAACCATGTACGGAACACGCTTGAGCTCGTTGTCGCGAATCTTGCGGCCGATTTTCTCGTTGCGGTCGTCGATGAGTGCGCGTACGCCAACCTTGTCGAAGAACGCCTTCACCTCGCGAGCGTAGTCGTTGTACTTCTCCGAAATCGGGAGGATAGCCACCTGATCAGGGATGAGCCACAATGGGAAGTGACCTGCCGTATGCTCGATGAGTACGGCTGTGAAGCGTTCGAGCGAACCGAACGGAGCGCGGTGAATCATAACCGGTGTCTGCTTAGAGTTGTCCTCTGCAGTATACTCGAGCTTGAAGCGCTGCGGCAAGTTGTAGTCAACCTGGATTGTACCAAGCTGCCAACGTCTGCCGATAGCGTCCTTCACCATGAAGTCGAGCTTCGGACCATAGAACGCAGCCTCGCCTACCTCCTCGTGAGTCTCAAGACCCTTCTCGCGGCAAGCCTCGCGGATAGCGTTCTCGCTCTCTGCCCAAATCTCCTCGCTACCGATGTACTTCTCAGTATCCTTCGGGTCGTGAAGTGAAATCTGTGCCTCGTAGTTCTCGAAACCAAAGATGCGGAACACCTTAAGGATGATGTCGATGATGTTCTCGAACTCCTGCTTTACCTGCTCTGGGCGCACGAAGATGTGAGCGTCGTCCTGAGTGAAGGTACGAACACGTGTCAAGCCGTGAAGCTCACCGCTCTTCTCATAGCGGAATACGGTGCCGAACTCTGCGATGCGCAACGGCAGGTCCTTGTACGAACGCGGCTTGCGTGCGAACACCTCGCAGTGGTGAGGACAGTTCATCGGCTTGAGCATATACTCCTCGTCCTCCTCCGGTGTGTGGATAGGCTGGAAAGCATCCTTGCCGTAGTGAGCGTAGTGGCCCGAAGTCACGTACAGGCTCTTGCCACCGATACCCGGAGTGATAACCTCCTCGTAGTTGTACGGCTTAAGCATCTTGCGGAGCAACTCCTGCAAGCGCAGACGCAACTGTGTACCCTTAGCAAGCCAGATAGGCAGACCCTTACCTACACGGTCAGAGAACATAAAGAGCTCCATCTCCTTACCTATCTTACGGTGGTCGCGCTTCTTAGCCTCCTCAAGCATGAGGAGATACTCGTCAAGCATCGACTTCTTCGGGAACGAGATACCATAGATACGAGTCATCTGGTCGCGCTTTGCATCGCCACGCCAGAACGCACCGGCTACGCTCGTAATCTTCACAGCCTTGATAGCACCAGTATTCATCAAGTGCGGACCACGGCAGAGGTCGGTGAAGTTGCCCTGTGTGTATGTAGAAATTGTGCCATCTTCGAGGTCTTCCTCGATATGCTCGCACTTGTACTCCTGACCGTCAGCCTTGAACTCAGCAAGAGCCTCTGCTTTTGACACATCGCGACGAACGACAGCTTCGTTCTTCTTAGCCAGTTCCTTCATCTTAGCCTCAATCTTAGGGAAGTCATTCTCACTGATGACATCACCCTCCTTCGGCATAACGTCGTAGAAGAAGCCGTTCTCCACAGCCGGACCAAAGCCGAACTGAATGCCAGGATAGAGTTCCTTCAGCGCCTCAGCCAAGAGGTGGGCAGAAGTGTGCCAGAAAGTGTGTTTGCCTTCCTCGTCCTCAAACTTGTAAAGAGCGATAGTTGCATCCTCGTTGATAGGACGGTTGAGTTCAACTGTTTCGCCATTGACACCGCAAGATACAACGTTGCGAGCGAGAGCCGGCGAAATGCTCTCGGCGATTTGTAACCCCGTTACGCCCTGCTCGTACTCACGAACAGAACCATCCGGAAATGTGATTTTAACCATGACAAATTAGTTTTATTTAATCAAACTGTCCACAAAGTTATACTTTTATTTTTACATACAACCATTTTTGCAAAGAATAATAGACTTTTTTATTTCATAATACCATTATCCGTATCGCTCATCCTTATCCTCCTCTCTGCAGCCTTATGCCTGCCACCTCGGCTAAGCCGCCACGAAATGCTTAGAGCCACCTGGTTGCCGTTGCCCCTCGAATAGCCGATGGTATGCTTATAAAGATTACGGTTCAGCAGTTCGTTCTCGTATGCCTTGTAGTTATTGTCAAGTGGATTTGCCCACGACAACGACAACTGGCAGTCGCGCCACGTATAAGATGCTTTCACGACTGAATAGGCTCCGTTGTATCCTTTCGATTCGCCCTCCAAGAAGCGGTTGCCATTGTCAACATATCCCTGCAATGTGAAGTTGCCGAGATAAGCCGTGATGCTGCAAGCATAGAACCACGAGGTATAGCAATGAGTATAGTCGTTGCCGAAGTTGAAGCATCTGGACAATCCTCCGTTAGCAGCAATCTGAAGCTTTTCGGGCAGGAGCCAGTAGCCAGCATATGCCATAACGTTCAATGCATCAATCTCTTTTTGGTTTGTCTGTGTATAGACGAAATGATTGTCGCCAGTCCGCTCATAGTGAGCCATATTCGGTTTGAAGCATTGCTTGAAGTAGCCATCTAAGAAGGTCTGCAAGCGGTTGTTGTTGTATGAGACTTGCAGACGATGTTCCATATCATGCGACGGCTTCAAGTCGGGATTGCCCACTGTCCATTCCATACTGTTGGTGCGAATCATAGCATCACTCGTCATCGCAATGCGAGACACTTTATCCTGCATCTGACACGTATAACTCAACTGTACGTTGTTGCTGATGTTATATGTGAGCGATGCCTTCGGGTGGAATGTCCCGAAGTTGTATCCATGGCCGTTCTGCGTGTAATGAATGTAACTTGCGCCCACACCTAAAGAATAGCGCAGTTGTCGGAGCGTACCTTTAATTTCGGCAAAGCCATACAAGCGGTTGTTATCCGTATTTGTCAAAGAAGAAGCATCGCCCTGATAGGAGTTCTTAATGTATTTATAATTATATTTTACGCCCATAGAGAGCGTGAAAGGCTTCAATCGATTCTCGTAGATCACCTCTGTGAGCAGCGAAGCCGTCCTGCCGTCCACATTATATTTATATGGAGAGCCCTCGTCATAGAAAGAACCAGTCTGCGTGTAGATATATGTGCCTACAGCATTGGCGGCAATGGACTGGCGAGAGGTGAACTGGCGGAAGAAGTAAATATCCAATACCGGCGAACAGCTCTTGTCTGCGTTGCGACTTGTTGCCCGGTATTGGCGAGTGCCGTCCGTAATATCCTTAACATCGTAGTTGTCGGGGGCGTTGTTGAACGCTCCGCTCAATGAAGTCTGGAAGACTGTGGCAGTAGAATCCGCCCAATTGTAGGTAAGTTTTGCTTCGTGCGCTATCGATTTGCGAAGCGATTCTACGTCGTTACGGTCTATTATGTGTACGCTGCCGTCAGCCAACGTGTATTCTGCTGTCTGTCTGCTCTTTACGCCTTTGGTCTTATAACCGCTCATACCATACGAGAGCGCCCATTCGCTCTTGCCACGGCTCCACTTGCCGTACACCATTCCATCGCCCTGCAAAGTGGTAAGTGCCGACGTAAGGTCGGTACCAATGGTATAGCCGCTCTCGCTTCTGCGTGTAATGATATTTATGACGTATGCTATGTCGTCGCCATAACGCACACCTGGATTGTTTATGTAGTCGATCTTTGCGATGTCCTTCGGATCGAGAGCCAACATCTCCACCTTGCCCACTACGACACCATCGACTCGGAGCTGAACTTCTCCCCTATTGTCGACAGCCGTAATCGTGTGGTTGATGTTGTCAATACGCAGATTGGCAAGCGATAGTTTCTCAAGAATGCTGTAACCATTGTTGGAATACCGCTTTTGAACATCAGTAGGATATATTATCATACCGTCTGCTTTGTTCACAACCTTAGCTGCTTTAACAGTAACTTCATCGAGCGTAACGCGTCCCTCCACATCCTGGGCATAAGCACCGAATGCAGAAAACATAATAATAGAAAGTGTAATCAATCGTTTCATCTTGCACCAAATTTTGTTCTGGTGCAAAAGTAGACTTCTCTTAAAAGAAATCCTATCGATTAGTCTGACATTTCCCTGACAAGTGGCTGACAAACGGCTATCTACTTGAGTCTCAGACTGTAGTTCCTGCCCCTATCCGACTCTATCTTCAACCTGCTATTAGCTTCTACAATAGGTTTTATGCGTCTTATCAGCGTGTAGAGCGTATCGCTTGCATCAGGTTTCTTCGGCCATAGCCGCTCACAAATATCCTGTTTCGATAGCGTATGCGTGTCGTTCGTCATAAACATTTCGAGCAGCGAATGCTGCATAGGCGTAAGACGAATCCGCTCACCCATTTGCGTCATAAACGTATCGTTATGGAAGACAATACCGCCGTATGATATGCCTTGCGACACCAGCTCCGGTCCTTTCCTCCTTACGTACCACAAACTACATAACAGCCATAGCATACCGACAAACAATATAGAACCTGATGCCCTCTGATCGGACATCCCAAAGGTGGTGGCAAAGCCACAGTTAGCCTCTGCCACAAGCCGGGTCTCCCAACGTCCATCCATACGCACGGTACGCATGGCTATTCCTGCCGTGTCCTTCAACTCAGCTATGGTGAGATTGTTGCGATAGCAGCGTATGGTATCTGTAGTGACCACATTGTCGGGCATCGTCGCAAGAACCTGCTCCAATGCTCTATTTACATCCTGCGCTATCATGTGTTCTGTTCTGCGATAGCTGCTTATGCTTGTGCACAATGCGCAGAGCATAAGAAAACTGAATACTATGTATGGAAGGGTCTTCATAATTCTATCACTTATTCAACAATTCAAACTCTTACAACATCCACCACATGGCTGCCGGCTCCAATAAGGTCGGCACGCTCCGAGATGCACTTCTGATATTCTATGAAACGTCGAAGCAATAGGACAGGATGCTGTATTCGTTCATCAAGTAAGCCACGAAAATCAGTCCGCCTGGTTTGGTAACGCGCTTTGCCTCGTTCAGGGCCTTCAGCTTCTCCTCATCGCCGATGAGATGATAGAGCGGACCAAGCAACAGCGTAACGTCAGCAGCCCCCGTTGGCAGAAACGGCATGTTGCGTGCATCGCCCTGCACAACGTCTGCCGTAGGCTCACGCTTCAAGAAAACATCTATATTGCGACGCACCAGCTCCACCGCCTTCACCCGATAGCCTTCAGCCATAAGAGCCGAGGTGTAGCGTCCCGTTCCTGCACCAATGTCGAGCAAGAACGAGTCGGGCTTGATGAAGCGGCGCAAGTGATGCATGGTGGTTTCAAACTCTACGATGCCGTGCCTGCGTTGCAAGCGAAGGTCTTCGGGGTGTTTGTTGTAATGCTTCTCTATATTGGATAATGCCATATTTATATATTAAGAGTTGTGAGTTGAATGATATGTTGTTTCTTCAAACAACGATAATCCTCAACAAAGATACAACATATTACTTATACAACAATTTCTTCAAAAGAATTATTTTACAAGTTCCGAACATTTTGGTAAAGCAAGTTGATTTTTAATTGGCTGCGGAAATCGTAAGAGAAATCATCTGGCACACACGATAAAGCACAAGCCTACGGCTACAGCTTAATGCCAAACCTCACGATTCCCTCGTACAGCATCCCCTCTGGCATGAACTTCTTTAGCGTATCCGTCAGCGTGTTAAGCATACGTTGGCGGATATAGTCCTGCTTGATATATAGCGAGACACGGCGCTGGGAGAGGAAGTCGCCCTCAATACGGCGCACGTTCTCACGCTGCTTTTCCGTAAGGTACGACACGTGCATCTCGGGGATGATAGTGAAGCCTCCATTCTCGTCCACTATATTCACCAAAGTCGCCACCGTGCCAGCCTCGTACACACGATTGCCCTTGCTCCTCCCCTTGCAGAAGGAGAACGCACTCTCGCGCAGACATTGCGCACCTCTCATTATCCACATGCCTTCATGCTCCAGATTCTCCGGTCTGAACACGGGCAGTTTTCGCCAACAGCTCTCCGCAAGGTACACCATGAACCTCTCGGTATAGAGCGGGATCTCTAGTATCCCCTCCCTTCTGTTGTCGGATATGGCGATGCCCGCATCGAGTTCTCCACGCAGAAGCGCGGTCTGCATGAAGCCCACGTCCATCTCCTGTATCGACAGCTCCACCGTCGGGTAATCCTCACGATAATGCCTGATGAACTTAGGCAGGACATACGGAGCGATGGTAGGACCGACGGACAGACGCAGCCTTCCGCCGACCAGCCCCTTGTCCTCCGATACTATCTCGTTTATCCGCTCTATCTCCATCAGCACATGCTCAGCCTGACGGATAATCTTTTCGCCAGCCGAAGTCGGGTTTACCGACCTGTTTGTACGTTCGAAAATCCTTATGCCAAGCTCCTCCTCCAGCTTCTGAAGCATGGCGCTCAGAGTTGGCTGAGAGACATTGCACGACTCAGCCGCTCTCGCAAAATTGCGAAAGCGGCCTACTGCGGTTACATATTTTAGTTGCTGTATATTCATTATATAAACAGATTGACATTAGCCTTCTCGGCACGTTCCATATAGGTCGCCACACCGCCAACGGTGACATTGTCGAGAAGCTCCTCGCGCCTCACGCCCATCACATCCATCGACATCTGGCAGGCTATAAACTCCACACCGTTGTCGACGGCTTGCTGACGAAGCTCCTCCAGAGAGTCCACACCCTTCTTGCGCATCAGATAGCGCATCATCTTCGCACCCATACCCATCATGTTCATCTTTGAGAGGGCAAGCCTCGTAGAATCGGACGGCAGCATCCACGAAAACATACGCCCGAAAAAGTCCTTGGCCACCTTCGGTCTGTTGGTTTTCTTGATGGCGTTCAGCCCCCAGAATGTGAAAAAGATGCTGACCTTCCTGCCGGTAGCTGCCGCACCATTGGCAAGGACAAACATGGCAAGGACCTTGTCAAGATCATCGCTAAAGAGGATCAGGGTCTTTCCTGAATCCCCCTGCTGCGGCTTGGAAGCCTCAACGGCACAAGGAGTCGTTTTCTCTATCATGGCTATATATACGCCGGACTCAGAGTGCCTGCCCAAGAATCTGTTCCCCGTTGTCCTGCACCAAGCCTCGGCATCGCGTGGGAAGGCGGCATCCGTAGCACGCACTTCCAACTGCTCTCCCGGCGCAAGGCCGTCCATAGCCTGCTTCATCTTGAGGATAGGGCCCGGACATTGTATGCCGCATGCGTCCACCCTCACAATGGTCTTTCCGCCTTCACACACAGATGTCTCGCACGAATGGTTGTAATGTACAGCCGCCTCGCTTGAATGGCTGTCCGCTGCGGTGTCGAAGTCTGCAGGAGCAACCAGCTTGGCTGTAGCAGCCCTATAGGTTTTAAGTCCGCCTATAAGATTTCTTACGTCCCGATAGCCGTTGGCCTTGAGGATGTTGGAAGCCAAATAGCCACGCAGTCCCACACCGCAGAAGAGCCATACGGGAACGTCCGTAGGGATCTCGCCCATACGCTCGCGCAAGTCGTCAAGCGGAATGTTCACGGCTCCGCCAATCGTGCCCAACGCATATTCGTCGGCAGTACGCACATCCACAAGTATCACCTTCGTGGTGTCAGCCTGCTCCAGCTCCCGCCAATAGAGTGGAGTCATCTTTCCGGCAAGAATGTTGCCTGCCACATATCCCGAAATAGCCACGGGGTCCTTCGCTGAGGAGAAAGGCGGGGCATAGGCATGTTCCAGCCGAGTGAGATCGTCGACCGTAGCCCCGGTCTTTATGGCAAGCGCATACTGGTTGATACGCGTGTCCACGCCCTCATAACCTACGATTTGTGCGCCATAGAGCCTTCCGTCACTTGGCGAGAAGGTTATCTTGATGTCCATCTGCCTACTGCCTGGATAATAGCCGGCATGTGAGCCGCTATGAATAGTAGCCGAGAGATATGGTATCTCCATCTGCTTCAGGCGCTTGGCAGGAAGCCCTGTGGACGCCACGGTGATATCGAATACCTTGGCTATGGACGTTCCGACAGAACCTTCGTATTTCAACCTGTTGCCCAACACCATATTGTCTGCCACAATGCGTGCCTGACGGTTGGCAGGGCCTGCAAGGAAGTTGAGCCAGGACTTGCCCGTTATGGGGTGAGGAAACTCAATGGCGTCGCCTACAGCATAAATATGCTCATGGGATGTCTGCAGATATTCATCCACCCAGATACCGCGCATCTCGCCAATCTTCAATCCGGCAGTTTGAGCCAAGCGGGTCTCTGCCCTTACGCCAATGCTGAGCAACACCATATCGGTCTTCAGACTGACACCCGATTTGAAGTGGACGGCCAGCTCGTCTCCCTCGCGTGAGAAACCTTCTACGGCTTGCTCCAGGTAGAGCCTTACATCCTGCTGCTGCAGATGCTCGTGCACAAGAGCAGCCATGGAGAAGTCGATAGGAGCCATCACCTGATTTGCCATTTCCACCACAGCCACCTGGGCACCTGCATGCTTCAGATTCTCTGCCATCTCCAAGCCGATGAAGCCTCCGCCCACGATTACGGCACGCTTCACCTTATGCTCCGCCATATAGGCCTTTATGCGGTCTGTATCACTCACGTTTCTGAGGGTGAAGATGCCCTTGCTATCAATACCTTCAAGCGGAGGCACAACCGGCGATGCTCCGGGCGAAAGCAACAGTTTGTCGTAGCTCTCAACGTATTCTTTGCCGTCAGCGGTATGCACGGTCACCTGCTTTGCTTCGGCATCAATGGCTGTCACTTCGCTCAATATGCGCACATCGATATTGAACCGCTTGCCGAAAGCCTCCGGCGTCTGCACAAACAGGCGGTCGCGGTCTTCTATCACCCCTCCTATATAGTAAGGCAAACCACAATTGGCGTATGATATGTGTTCACCCTTTTCAAAGAGGACTATCTCAGCATCCTCTGTCAAACGTCTGATGCGTGCAGCTGCAGTTGCACCGCCTGCAACTCCACCTACGATAATGTATTTCATTTTGCTTGCTGTCATGTTTTTACGTGTTTAAAAGTTTGCAAATCTTAATTTGATGGTGCAAAGATACTCATTCTCTCATAGACAAACAAACGATTCTGTCAATGCAGCAATAGACAGCAACTATCATTCTATCATGGCACCCTTACAACATCCACCACATGGCTGCCGGCTCCAATAAGGTCGGCACGCTCCGAGATGCACTTCTGATATTCTATGAAACGATGCCGTGCCTGCGTTGCAAGCGAAGGTCTTCGGGGTGCTTATTGTAATATATGTTGTTTCTTCAAACAACAATAATTCCCAACAAAGGTAATCATAACTTTCAACATTCCACTCTCTACTCTCGTTTTTTTACAACACACCATTTACTCAATAAAAATTTTGAGTTTACATATAAAGCAATTATTTTTGCAGCGCATAACATAAACAGAAAATTAGAAAGAATATTATGAAACTCAACAAAGTACACCACGTAGCCGTAATCTGCTCCGACTACGAACGCTCTAAACAGTTCTATACCGATGTGCTCGGCATGAAAATCAAAAGCGAACATTATCGCGAGCAACGCCACTCATGGAAGGCAGACTGCTTTCTTGGCGACTCGTACGTCGTAGAGTTGTTCTCCTTCCCCAATCCTCCTGCACGTCCGTCATACCCCGAGGCAGCAGGTCTGCGCCACCTTGCTTTCGAGGTGGACGACCTCGCGACAGCTGTCAGCGAACTCGACAGCAAGGGCATCGCGCACGAACCTATCCGCACGGACGAATACACCGGCAAACTGTTTGTATTCTTCAGTGACCCCGACGGACTGCCGATAGAACTGTACGAAAAGTAAGGAAGCATCACTTTTAGGTATTGCCCGGCTCGCAACAAAGTTGTATCTTTGCATCGTAACAAACAAATAAAAAGAAGAATATGACAGAAATGACAGCAACAATAATCGTAGGACTTCTCATTCCGCTATTAGGTACGATGCTCGGCTCGGCTTTCGTGTTCTTTATGAAAGACGAAATGTCCGCACGACTACAGAAATCATTGTTGGGCTTTGCCTCCGGAGTGATGGTGGCAGCATCCGTGTGGTCCTTACTCATTCCGGCGATGGAGATGAAGGCTGACAGCGGCGCATGGTCGGTAGTGCCTGCAGCCGTAGGTTTCCTCATGGGTATAGGTTTCCTGCTGCTTATCGACGAACTGACACCCCACCTCCATATCGGCACAGACAAGCCCGAAGGCGTAAAGTCACACCTTTCAAAAACTGCCATGCTTACCCTTGCCGTAACCATCCACAACCTGCCCGAAGGTATGGCTGTAGGCGTAGTGTTTGCCGGAGCCGAAAACCAAGTTTCAAACATCTCCTTAGCCGCAGCAATTTCCGTATCGTTAGGTATAGCCATACAGAACATCCCCGAAGGTGCCATCATCTCCATGCCAATGCGTGCGGCAGGCAACAGCCGATGGAAATCCTTCGTGTTAGGTTCTCTCAGTGGAGTCGTCGAGCCAATCGGAGCCATCGCCGTTCTCCTGCTCGCCTCATTTCTTACGCCGGCACTCCCCTACATGCTCGCCTTTGCGGCAGGCGCCATGTTCTACGTAGTAGTGGAAGAGCTCATACCCGAAGCCTCAAGCGGTCAGCACAGTAATCTCAGCACTATAGGTTTCGCCATCGGCTTTGTGCTAATGATGGTGCTCGATGTGGTGATGGGATAACAGAAAGATAACAACAATAGCAGTGCTTGAGGTAAGAAAATGAGTACTCTCTATGTAGTACTCGAGTAATCTCACTACTATACTCGAGTAATCTCACAACTGTACTGCAGTAATATATCCACCAGTACTGCAGTACTCTCCCCTACAAGTACTGCTACACCATTATAGAACTACCACTTGAGTTCCTCGTTCAGTATCACACCGTCTGTGGCATCCTCTGCCGTGAACGTGTTGCTCTTATACTGCACGCAGAGCATAAGCATCTCTTCCGAACCGGTATTCTTGATGGCGCGCTTGCCCTCGGGAGCCACACGGATGATGCTGCCCTCGCCTACCGGAATGTTCTCGCCATCTACCTGATACAGACCTTCACCTCGAAGGATGAAGTAGAGTTCCTCGTGATTCTTGTGCGTATGCAGAAAACCGCCGTCCTGACCTGGGGCGAATGTCTGGAAAGACAGTTCGCTACCTGTTGTGCCGAGAGCCTGACCTACGAACACCTTACCCAAAATCTGAATTTCACCCAGCTGGAGGAGATAATCCTTCACCTCGCTAAGCTTGCCTACACTGACTGCTGTGAAATTCTTACCCGTCTTTGTTGTCTTTACTGATTTCATTGTTTTCTTTGTTTTAATTAATAATTTCTTTTGTGGCTCGCGGTATGAGCAAGATACCCACACCCACCATATTTTGCTTTTACTGCTGCAAAATTACTAAGTTTCAGAACGCTACACAAGTAGGTACGCAAACGTAAGTCAGTTACTTTAAGGTGACTAATACTGAAAACAAGACGCTTGCATCGCTGTGGTTTAAAGTAGTTTAACAATATCGTTGACAACCATGTCAATTCTAATAGTTACTTTTGTATAGTAATACGACTCTAATCACATAATTGCATGAATACAAACGAAGTAAAAGACGCACTTTTCCCCAATTGCCCAATACGCAATATACTCTCGCGCATAGGCGACAAATGGTCTATGCTCGTACTATACACACTCGAAACAGACGAAGCAAAGAGATTCAAGGAACTTCAGCGCAACATACCCGATATATCGCAGAAGATGCTTACAGCAACTCTAAAGATGCTCGAAGCCGACGGACTGGTGAAACGCGAGGCTTTTGCCGAAGTACCGCCACGTGTCGAATACTCGCTCTCAGACAAGGGAAAGACCTTGCTGCCACACATCAACGCCCTTCTCTCATGGGCTACAGACAACATGGACGACATCTACGAGTCGAGAAGACATTATCTTATTAAGGATTAACTACATATTATAATAATGAAAACAATAAAAATCATGAGCATACTTAGTATGCTCTGCGCCATCTTCTCTTGCAAGGCGCAGAACAAGGGCTTCGAGAGCGTATCGGCAGACGCATACGAGAAGATAATAGCCGACACAACAGTAGTGCGACTTGACGTGCGCACAGCAGAAGAATTCGCTGCGGGTCATATCGAGAACGCCGTTAATATAGACGTGCTGAAACCCGACTTCGAACAGAAGGCGTGTGAAGTGCTCCCTAAAGACAAAGTGATAGCCGTGAACTGTCGCAGCGGCAAGCGCAGCAAGAAGGCAGCCGGCATACTCGTGCGCGACGGTTATGTAGTTGTAGAGCTCGACAAGGGCTACAACGCATGGGTAGACGAAGGTCACAAAGTAGTGAAGTAGAGATACACCTGAACATATCAAACCATTTAACACCAGACTATTATGAAGAAGACAGCACTCATAACCGGTGCCACAAGCGGCATCGGCGAAGCCTGCGCAAGAAAGTTTGCCGAAGGCGGTTACAATCTTATTCTCACGGCTCGCCGTGCAGAGAAGTTAGCAGGGATAAAGGCACAGCTCGAAGCTAAAGGCACGAAGGTGCGCACCTTGGTATTCGACGTGCGCGATGCCGAGGCGGCAAAACAGGCAATCGGTTCGCTCGAAGCTGAATGGCAGACAATTGATGTTCTGATCAACAACGCCGGACTCGCGCTCGGTCTCGAAAAGGAATACGAGGGCGACCCCGAAGACTGGAACACGATGATAGACACCAACATAAAGGGACTGCTCACCATGACACGCCTCATCGTGCCGGCTATGATAGAGCGCAACGAGGGCCACGTAATCAACATTGGCAGTGTTGCAGGCGACGCAGCATATGCCGGTGGCAATGTCTATTGCGCCACGAAGGCAGCCGTGAAGACCATAACCGATGGCTTGCGTATCGACGTAGCCGAATCGGCAGTTCGCGTAACGAACGTGAAGCCCGGGCTCGTTGAGACCAACTTCAGCAACGTCCGCTTCCACGGCGACAACGCCCGCGCCGAGAATGTGTACAAAGGTATCGTTCCGCTCACTGGTGCCGACATTGCCGACGTAGCTTTCTACGCAGCTTCCGCCCCGAAACACGTGCAGATAGCCGAAGTATTAGTGCTCGCCACACATCAGGGAAGCGGCAGCGTGATACACAGAGAGAAAAACGCATAGTAAAAAAGTAAAAGAGTAAAAAGGTAAAAAAGTAAAAAGGTAGGAGGGGCTTTTATTAGGCTGCGTGATATGGGCAAGATGCCCATACCTCCTACTTTTTTACTTTTTTACCTTTTTACTTTTATCAGAACGGTGCAGGGTCGGCAGGCGAGCCGAAAGGTGCGCTTTCCATCATATCTGGCGGCAACGGCATATCGCCTGTATTCATCTTGCTACCAATTATCTCCGAACCAAACGGTGCATCGCCAATGGGTGCCGACTGCTTCTGCGGATCCTGGAAGCGTGTGAACTCGCCACGGAACGTGAGGAGCACATCGCCCGTGGCACCCTTACGGTGCTTGGCAATGATAATCTGCGCCATGCCGCGAAGATCGTTACCCTTCTCGTCGGTGAGGATATGGTAATACTCGGGGCGGTGTACGAAGAGCACCATGTCGGCATCCTGCTCGATGGCTCCCGACTCACGAAGGTCGGACAACTGCGGACGTTTGCCTTCCAAACCCTCACGGTTCTCGACAGTACGGTTGAGCTGCGAAAGAGCGAGGATAGGTATGTCAAGCTCCTTGGCGAGACCCTTCAACGACTGCGAAATCTTCGACACCTCCTCCTGACGGCTGCCGAAGCGCATACCGTTGGCGTTCATAAGCTGGAGGTAGTCGATCATGATTATCTTCACACCCTTCTCGCGCACAAGGCGGCGTGCTTTGGTGCGCAGCTCGAAGATAGAGAGACCCGGTGTGTCGTCGATATAGAGTGGCGAGCCTTGCAGATTACGCACGTTCTTGTCAAGGCGCTCCCACTCGTCGTCGGAGAGCTGTCCGTTGAGCATCTTGTTGCCAGGTATCTCACAGACGTTGGAGATAAGACGGTTGACGAGCTGCACGTTGTTCATCTCAAGAGAGAAGAAGGCGATAGGCGTATGATAGTCGACAGCGATATTCTTGGCGAGCGAAAGGGCGAACGAAGTCTTACCCATGGCAGGTCGTCCGGCGATGATGACGAGGTCGGAGCTCTGCCAACCACTCGTCTTCTCGTCGAGTTTTTCGAAGCCCGTAGGCACACCCGTCAAGCCGCCGGCGTTGGCAGATGCCTTCTGCAGAATGTCAATAGCACGGGTGATGACGGGGTCAACCTGCGTGTAGTCCTTTTTCATGTTGCGCTGCGAGAGTTCGAAGAGCGAGCCCTCCGCCTCCTGCATCAGTTCATCCACGTCCTGCGTCTCGTCGAAAGCCTTTGTCTCTACGACGCTGGCATAAGAGATAAGCTGGCGTGCGAGGAACTTCTGCGCAAGAATCTTGGCATGATACTCGATGTGAGCCGAAGAAGCCACGTGCGAACTAAGATCGACAATGTAGGGCGCACCGCCCACGTCGTCAATAGTGCCTTCGCGCTTTAGCTCGTCAACGACGGTCATAATGTCGACGGGGTTCTCGTTCATCGAGAGTGTCTGTATGGCGTTGTATATCTTCTGGTGGCGTGGCTCGTAGAATGTCTCGGGGCGCAGTGTCTCGGACACGATAGAAAACGCATCCTTGTCAATCATAAGCGCACCAAGCACCACTTTCTCTATATCCACAGCTTGCGGCTGCAGATGACCATAGTTCTTATCGAAAGCCTTTGGCGCAGCTTTCGAAGAGCGTTTTGCAGTAGGATTATCTGGCATAAATAGAATTTTGAATTGTGAATTTTGAGTTTTGCGCTCGGCTTTGCCGCTTGCCAGAGCAAGAATTGTGCGCTCTGCGCATTTTGAATTAAGAATTAAGTATTGTGAATTGCGAATTCAAAATAGAACCATTCCTAATCGGTGAAGCCTATAATTCTTACTCTGGCAAGCGGCAAAGCCGAGCGCAAAACTCAAAACTCAAAATTCAAAACTCAAAACTCACGAGCTCTACACTTTATTATTCTCGGGGAATATTACTGAGGGACGGAAAGTCTTTGCCTCCTCAAAGTCCATGAGGGCGTAGGAGATGATTATCACGGTGTCGCCCACTACGACCTTGCGTGCAGCAGCACCGTTGAGACAGATGCAGCCCGATCCGCGTTCACCCTTGATAATATATGTCTCGAAGCGCTCGCCGTTGTTGTTGTTCACAATCTGCACCTTCTCGCCTTCAATCATATTGGCAGCATCCATGAGGTCTTCGTCGATGGTGATGCTGCCGATATAGTTAAGATTCGCTTGTGTTACCTGCGCACAATGAATCTTCGACTTTAATACTTCTATCATCATATTTCTGAGAAACTATTTCTTATAAGTAATGTGGTCAATCAAACGTATCGGTGTCTTGCCGCAATAAACTGTGATGCAGCCTACTACATACGCACTGTCGTCCCAATTAGCAACGTCGAGCAATGTATCGCCGTCAACGATTGAGAAATACTCCACCTCAAGTCCGTCTACAGCGTTGATGGTAGAGACTACATACTCGTGAGTCTCTGCCAATGTGTGTGTCTTGGCATACTCGCGGCTCGATTGCAAAGCCTCGTAGATGCGTGGAGCGATGGCACGCTCGTCGGCAGAGAGTAGCGTGTTGCGTGAACTCTTTGCCAAGCCGTCGGCTTCGCGTATTGTAGTACATTCGACAATCTGCACATCAAGCTTGAGGAAGCGCACCATTGCCTTCACGACAGCAATCTGCTGCCAGTCCTTCTCACCGAAATAGGCACGATCTGGACGTACAATATAAAATAGGCGCGATACAACCTGACACACACCGTTGAAATGGCCCGGACGATGCGCACCCTCCATCACCGTTGTGACTGGTGGAAACTCAAACTGACGTTTGTCCTCTACGGGATACATCTCCTCTACTGACGGAGCGAAAACATAATCGGCACCACAAGCCTCCAACAAAGCGCAGTCTGCATCAAGTGTGCGTGGATAGCGCTCAAGGTCGCTCTTGTCGTTGAACTGAGTCGGATTAAGAAAAACAGAAACTACGGTCGCCCCATTCTCCGCAACACTGCGTTTTACGAGCGACGCATGACCCTCATGGAGGGCACCCATTGTTGGCACAATACCTACCTTTTTTCCTGACTTCCGAACTTCAAACAACTCATTCTGAAGTTCAACTATACTTCTGAATAGTTTCATCTTTATAGTGTTTAAAACCTAAAATACATTCGATACGTTTCGAATTTCAATGCAAAATAACAAAAATTTTATCAGACAAGCGCATGTAAAACAGAAAATCTTCAATCGAAGCAATAAAGTTGCATCCGAGGAGTGGATATTTCAATATTTTTATTTAAATTTGCACGTAATATGCGGGTTGGCGCATCATTGTACCAATCATATAATAAAAAACCCAAAAAGAAACGCACAACCATTAGGAATGGAGAAAATCAGAATTAAGGATATTGCAGAAAGAGCAGGCGTGTCGGTCGGAACAGTAGACCGCGTACTACACAATCGTCCGAATGTATCGGCACCGGCACGCGAGAAAGTAGAGAAGGCTCTCAAGGAGATGGAGTATCAGCCCAATGTCTATGCAAGCGCGTTGGCTTACAACAAGACATACGTGTTCTATGCGCTCATACCACAGCATGAGTCTGAAGCCTATTGGGAAGAGATAGAGCAGGGCGTGCAGAAGGCTATAGAGGTAAGGCGCGACTTCAACATTAACGTAAAGATTATGTATTATGAGCGTTTCAACAACAATTCGTTCATCGATTGTTATACACAATGCCTCGCATCGAACCCTAACGGCATAATCATAGTGCCGCAGGACATCGAAACAACCAAACAATTCACTGATATTCTCCACGAGCAACAGATACCATTTGTGATGCTCGACTCCTATATGCCCGACCTTAAACCGCTCTCTTTCTTCGGTCAGGACTCATTCTGCAGCGGTTACTTTGCTGCCAAAATGCTTATGCTCATCGCTTCAAACGAAAAGGAAATCATGCTTTTCAAGCAGATGAAGGACGGCAAGGTGACCAGTAAGCAGCAGGTGAACCGCGAAGTGGGCTTTCGCCATTATATGCACGACCATTTCCCGCAGATTAAAATCACAGAACTATGCGTACCTTTCAAGGGTACACGCAGCGAATACGATGCTATACTTAAAGAATTCTTTGAGCAGCATCCCGACACACATCATTGCATAACACTTAATTCAAAAGCACACATTGTGGGCGAGTTCCTGCTTCGCAACAACATGCGCGACATACAAATCATGGGCTACGATATGGTGGCAAAGAACGCAGAATGTCTGCGCCAGGGCAGTATGTCGTTTATCATCGCGCAGCACGGCTACCAACAAGGCTATAGTTGCGTAGACACTCTGTTCAAAGCTATTGTGCTGAAGAAGAAAGTGCAACCCGTAAACTATATGCCAATCGAGCTTCTAACGAAAGAGAATGTTGATTTCTACCGTCGCACACAGCTTTGATAAAGGTAAAAAAGTAAAAAGGACAGATAAAAGTAAAAAAAGTAGGGGGTGCAGCAGTCCCTACTGCACCAACCAAGCAAAAGATAGGAGGTATGGGCATCTTGCCCATACCACGCAGACTAAAAAAAAGATACAACTATGAACAATTTAAAAGGAGTTCTTGCGATAAGCCCTCTTTTGGTATTTATCACTCTATATCTTGTAACATCGATTATAGCGGGCGACTTCTATAAGGTGCCGATAAGCGTAGCGTTCATGATTTCGGGCATCTACGCTGTGACAATAGCAGGCGGCAAGAGTCTGCAAAAGAACGTAGCAGCCTTCAGTCGCGGAGCCAGTGCGCCAAACATCATGACGATGCTTTGGATATTCGTATTGGCTGGTGCCTTTGCCAACTCGGCAAAAGCCATCGGAGCAGTTGATGCCACCGTAAACACTATGCTCTCGCTACTGCCGAGCAACATGGTGCTGCCCGGGCTGTTCATTGCGACATGCTTCATAAGCCTGTCGATAGGCACAAGCGTAGGAACTATAGTAGCACTCGTGCCGATAGCATCCGGACTCGCCACCACAATGCAACTGGACGTGGCGTTAGTGACAGCTGTAGTAGTAGGCGGTGCATTCTTCGGCGATAACCTCTCGTTCATATCCGACACCACCATTGCTGCTACGAGTACGCAAGGCTGCAAGATGAACGACAAGTTTCGCGTGAACTTCTTCATCACTCTCCCTGCAGCAATCCTCTCGCTTGCCATATACGTCTTCTTAGGACAAGAGATGTCGCCACTTGCCAATGTGCATGGCATCAATTACGTGAAGATACTACCCTACCTCGCCGTTCTCTCTACAGCCATCGCCGGCATGAACGTAATGGCGGTGCTCACCATCGGACTAACAATAACCGGAGCAATCGGCATACTCGACGGAAGCTTCGACGTGTACGAGTGGTTCCACTCAATGGGCGACGGCATACTGTCAATGGGCGAACTGATCATAATAACAATGCTTGCCGGCGGCGTATTCGAGATAGTGCACAAGAAGGGCGGCATCGACTTCATCATCGCCAAGACAACATCGCACATCAAGGGCAAGCGCGGTGCAGAAGCTGTTATCGCCCTCATGGTGGCCATCGTAGACCTTTGCACAGCCAACAACACCGTGGCTATCATCTCCACCGGAAATATAGCACGACGCATCAGCGAGCGCTTCGAGCTCGACAAGCGCAAGGTGGCAAGTCTGCTCGACACTTGCTCATGCTGCGCCCAGGGCTTTATACCATATGGCGCACAGATGCTTATGGCAGCCGGACTGACGCAGCTGAACCCCGTCAGAATAATGCCGTATCTGTTCTACCCCATGGCTCTGACGCTATGTGTGGCTGTGGCAATAGTGTTCCGACTGCCACGCAGATATTCATAACATCCGGCACCCCATATTCAACACTCCACCCTACCCACATTCAACATTCAACACTCCACATTCAACATTCTATTATGGACATAATAAAGCGTAACTTTTTTCGTATTATTCAAAATAAGGTATTTGGGATGAGCGAAGACATTGAGCCCATGTCCAAATACAAATGGAACGTACTTGCCAAACTGGCAGAAACACACGGCTTGGGAGAGTACTTTGCAGACCGCGCTGACATACCAGCCGTGGGCGGACTACAGAACCTGCCTGATGCGGGCTTCTCACGAATGCAGAACCTGCTACTAAATAGTCGCTTGAAGAAGATACGTAAGTCGGAGCCGCTGAGCGACGACTCGTCGATAGAGACCCTCAACTTCCTTGACATCATCGTACAGACTACACAAACCATACTCACCAACGGTCTGCACTTCGCAAACATCGTGCGTATCGGTGCGTTTCTGCGTCACGATGGTGATAAAATCGACTTTATAAAGCTTGAAAACTGGCTCAATCGTCTACAGCTAACAAAGATTGCGCAGTTGGAGGCAAGCATTCTCATCAAGACATTGGGCTTTGAGAAGGACGAGATACCATTCATAAAAGACATTACGCCGAAAGCTTACGAGCTGGCACTCGAAGCTCTCGACGCACCCATCGTCATCAAACAAGACGAATGGCAGTTTCATCATTCCTCAGGCGTCTTCGTGTCGAACAACTCAAAAGCCATGAAGAAGACGTTCCGCAACTACAAGAAGTATTTCTTCTATGCTCCGGTAGAGGTTATGAGTTGTTGTGTGCACAGATTTGAGAATAGCATTTCCACTCTCGAAGAATAAATACAACCAATCATAATATTCGCATATTTATTTCTTACGTTTGAAATCGAAGCGAAACAATATCATAATAAAACATAAAATGGCGTTATCGTTTTGTTATGTCTTCAAATTAACGTAACTTTGTGCAAATAATAACAAAAAACAAGGTTATATGTTTGACAAAGCAACCTACGTTGGCCGTCGCGCCAAGCTCCGAGAGCTTATGAAAGACGGTATAATAATACTCTTCGGCAACAACGAGTCGCCATGTAACTACCCTTCAAATGGTTACTATCCATTCCGTCAAGACTCCTCATTTCTTTATTATTTCGGACTCAACCGAGACGGTCTTGTCGGTGTTATCGACCTCGATAACGGCACAGAGACACTCGTCGGCGACGATATCGACATTGAAGATATCGTGTGGTATGGCAGTGTTGACAGCGTGAAAGATATGGCAGAACGTGTCGGCGTGGCTAACACAGCCCCCATGAAATCGCTCAAGAGCATTTGCAACGAAGCAATGCGACAAAAACGCCGCATACACTTCCTTCCACCTTATCGCCACGACACTAAGATACAGATATTCGACTTGCTCGGCATACACCCCGTTCAGCAGAAGGAAGCGGCAAGCCTCGAACTTATTCGTGCCGTTGTGAAGATGCGCTCTACCAAAGAACAGCAAGAGATAGAAGAACTTGAGCGTGCAGCAGTAATCGGCTACAAGATGCACACCACTGCCATGCGCCTTACAAAACCAGGCCTTACGGAGAAGTTCGTAGCCGGACAAGTAGACAGCATAGCCCTATCTTACGGAGCAATGACAAGCTTTGCCACCATCTTCAGCCAGCATGGCGAGATAATGCACGGCAACCCTTCGATGGCAAAACTTGAGAGCGGACGCCTCGTATTGTGCGATTGCGGAGCGGAGACAATCAATAATTATTGCTCAGACAACACACGCACATTCCCCGTCAACGGCAAGTTTACCGACCGCCAGCTCGAGATTTACTCTATCGTAGAAGCATGCCACGACCATGCACTCGACGTTGCCAAGCCCGGCGTGAAGTATATGGACGTACACTTCTCAATATGCCGCCTGATGACAGAGCGTCTGAAGGAATTAGGACTGATGAAGGGCGACGTAGACGAGGCCGTGGCAGCAGGTGCTCACGCCATGTTCCTGCCACACGGACTGGGTCACATGATGGGCATGGACGTGCACGACATGGAAGGTCTCGACCAGATAAACGTAGGCTTCGACGAGGAGACACGTCCGCGCCTCGACCAGTTCGGCACCAACTGCCTGCGCATGGGCCGCCGCTTAGAGGAAGGCTTCGTCGTGACCGACGAACCTGGCATATACTTCATCCCTGCACTCATCGACGACTGGAAGGCTTCAGGCCACTGCGCCGAGTTCCTCAACTTCGATAAAATTGAGACCTACAAGGACTTCGGAGGCATACGCATCGAAGACGACCTACTCATCACAAAAGACGGATGTCGCTTCCTCGGCAAGGACAGAATACCCTACCACCCGAAGGATATCGAAGCATACATGGCAGAGAACAAATAGACATTGCTTAATAAACAACAATTAATTTAATAAATTACAACAAAATCACATGAAGAAAATCTTAACACTCGCACTTCTCGCTGTTTTTGCGATGAGCGCAAACGCAGCTAAGCCAAAGAAGGCTGCATCGAGCAACAAGCCTGTCTTCACGACAATCAAGGAGAACCCGATCACAAGTATCAAGGACCAGAATCGTAGCGGTACATGCTGGGACTACTCTACTCTCTCATACTTCGAGAGCGAGATTCTCAAGGCTACAGGCAAGACTTACGACCTCTGCGAGGCTTTCGTAGCTAACAAGACCTATATGGACCGCGCCGTTCAGGTTGTACGCCTCCACGGCGACTGTCAGTTCTCTCAGGGCGGTTCGGCTTACGACGTATTGCACGTACTGAAGAACCAGGGTATCTGCCCGGAGGACGCAATGCCGTTCCCAGGTTCACTCTACGGCGACTCGCTCAACAACTTCAACGAGTTCTTCGGCCAGCTTGAGCCGTACGTAGCAGGCATCGCTAAGAGCACAGCTAACAAGATATCTTCGCAGTGGAAGGTGGGTCTCCAGGGCATCCTCGACGCTTACCTCGGCCAGTGTCCGGAGAAGTTCACATACGAAGGCAAGGAGTACACTCCGAAGTCATTCGCAGCAAGCCTCGGTTTGAACTTCGACGACTACGTAACAATCACAAGCTACTCTCACCACCCGTACTACACACAGTACGCTGTTGAGGTGCAGGACAACTGGCGCAACCCGCTGTCATGGAACCTTCCGATGGAGGACATGGCACGCATCCTCGAGAACGCTGTCATGAACGGCTACACAGTAGCTTGGGGTGGCGACGTTAGCGAGCCGGGCTTCACACGCAAGGGTCTTGCTTACTTCGTAGATACAAAGAAGGCAGAGGGTCTCTCTGGCAGCGACATGGCTCGCTGGTTGAAGCTTTCTCCGGCAAAGCGCACAAACCTCATCGACTCACTCGGCTGCAAGGTGCCTGAGCTCGAGCCGACAGCAGAGCAGCGTCAGCAGCGCTTCGACAACTGGGAGCTCACCGACGACCACGGCATGCTTATCTTCGGTATTGCTAAGGACCAGCATGGCAAGGAATACTACATGGTGAAGAACTCTTGGGGCGAGACTGGCGACTACAAGGGCATCTGGTACATGACAAAGAACTATATCGTAGCCAACACAATGGACTACATGGTTAACAAGAACGCCATCCCGGCTGACATCCTCCAGAAGATGATTGAGGCAAAGAAAAATCAGGGCATTGGCGATTAACTCTTTGGTAGTTAAGAGGCAAAACCTCATTTTTTGATATACAATACATAAAGACCGAGCAGGTGTACAACCACCTTGCTCGGTCTTTTTTTCGTACTTATGCAATCCGCGTCGGTCGATGCGGATGTCTGCGTCGGTCGATACGGATGTCTGCGCCGGTCGATGCGGATGTCTGCGCCGGTCGATGCGGATGTCTGCGTCGGTCGATGCGGATGCTACACACACAACAAATAACCAACACACACAACGATAATATACTACAAAAATATAATAATTAGGTATAAAGAATTTAACCTGCCACTTAAAAACATGTAAAACACCCCTCTTATTCCGCAGTTTTTTTGTAACTTTACACGCGTTTATACCCTAAACACGCATACGCTCTACACCCCACTCCTAAACCGAGAAAAAATAAAAACTATATACAATGTTATTCAAATGGAATTACAAGTCACCTGCGACAGAGGAGAAACAGGCGGCTGACGAACTGGGGGCGAAGCTGAATATCAGCCCGATACTCGCCCTGCTGCTCATGCGACGCGGCATAACAACAGAGTCAGCTGCCAAGCGATTCTTCCACCCGCAGCTGGCAGACCTCATCAACCCCTTCCTCATGAAGGACATGGACCTCGCCGTCGACCGCCTCAACGACGCAATGGGCCGCAAGGAGCGCATCCTTGTTTACGGCGACTACGACGTGGACGGTTGCACGGCGGTAGCACTGGTGTACAAGTTCATACAGCAGTTTTACTCGAACATAGAGTATTACATCCCCGACCGCTACGACGAAGGCTACGGCGTGAGCAAGAAAGGCATCGACTACGCCAAGGAGGCAGGCGTGAAACTCATCATCATTCTCGACTGTGGCATCAAAGCCGTTGAAGAGATTGCCTACGCCAAGTCGCTCGGCATCGACTTCATCATCTGCGACCACCACATGCCCGACGAGGAACTGCCGCCCGCAGTGGCTATCCTCAACCCGAAGCGACCAGATGACACCTACCCATTTAAGCATCTCTGCGGTTGTGGCGTAGGCTTCAAGCTGATGCAGGCGTTCGCCAAAAACAACGGCATCCCCTTCGCCCGACTCATCCCGCTGCTCGACTTCTGTGCCGTGAGCATAGCTGCCGACATCGTGCCCGTCACCGAGGAGAACCGCATACTCGCCTACCACGGACTGAAAACGCTCAACCAGAACCCGAGCATCGGATTGAAGGCGATTATAGACATCTGCGGACTCGGAGGCAGAGACATATCCATGAGCGACATCGTGTTCAAGATAGGTCCGCGCATCAATGCGTCGGGACGTATGGAGAACGGACGCGAGAGCGTCGATTTGCTCGTAGAGAAAGACTTCTCGCACGCACTTGCCAAAGCGAAGCACATCGACGAGTACAACGAACAGCGCAAGGACATTGACAAGCAGATGACAGAGGAGGCTAACAGCATCGTATCGAAACTGGAGAGTCAGCGCCACCGCTCGTCGATAGTACTCTACGACGAGAACTGGAAGAAGGGCGTTATCGGTATCGTGGCATCACGACTCACAGAAATCTACTTCCGACCGACCGTCGTACTGACACGCGACGGCGACTTCGCTACAGGTTCAGCGCGAAGCGTGACGGGCTTTGACGTCTACTCAGCTATCAAGAGTTGTCGCGACCTGCTCGTGAACTTCGGCGGACACACCTATGCTGCCGGACTAACGCTGCGATGGGACGACATACAGGAGTTCCGCAACCGCTTCCAACGCTATGTAGACGAGCACATACAGCCCGAACAGACAGAGGCAATACTCAACATAGATGCCGAAATCGACTTCCGCGACATCACGAAGAAACTGCACAACGACTTGAAGCGTTTCTCACCATTCGGACCAGGCAACACCAAGCCGCTCTTCTGCACAACCGATGTTTACGACTACGGAACAAGCAAGGTCGTGGGACGCGAGCAGGAGCACATCAAACTGGAGCTTGTAGACTCCAAGTCGAGCAACATCGTGAACGGTATCGCATTCGGACAGAGTGCTTCAGCGCGTTACATTAAATCGAAACGTAGCTTCGACATAGCCTACACCATTGAGGACAACGTGTTCAAACGCAACATGGTGCAGCTACAGATTGAAGACATACGTGTGGCGGAGGAAGACTAACAACAAGAACAAACCGAGAAGCTTCAATCAAATAATAAAATGGGTTACGACGAAACATTATATCTCAAAATACTCAGAGACACTTGGGGCTACTCCGACTTCCGCGGCATACAGCGCGACATCATACGCAGCATTGCCGAGGGCAAGGACACGTTAGGACTGATGCCTACGGGCGGCGGCAAATCGCTCACATTCCAAGTGCCGGCTCTCGCCATGGAAGGTGTGTGCATTGTTATCACGCCGCTCATCGCACTGATGAAAGACCAGGTGGAGAACCTGCGCCGCCGCCAAGTGCTCGCTGCTGCCATATACTCGGGCATGAGCCGTCAGGAAATCGTCAAGACACTCGAGAACTGCGTGCTCGGCAACACGAAGATACTATATGTGTCGCCGGAACGCATCGGTTCGGAACTATTCCAAACCAAACTGGCGCATATAAACGTGAGCTTCATAACCATTGACGAAGCCCACTGCATATCGCAATGGGGCTACGACTTTCGCCCATCGTATCTGCACATAGCCGACATACGCCGCTTAAAGCCCAACGCTCCAATACTTGCGCTCACCGCAACCGCTACAAAGGACGTTATTGACGACATACAAGAGCAACTAGAATTCAAGGAGCGGAATGTGTTCCGCATGAGTTTCGAGCGCAAGAACCTCGCATACGTAGTGCGCACATCTGACAACAAACAGCAACAGTTAGTGCACATACTGAACTCAATAAACGGCAGTGCTATAGTCTATGTACGAAGTCGCAAACTAACGAAAGAGATATGCGAGCTCTTGTTGAACAACAACATTAGCGCAACATACTATCACGCTGGTCTTGAGCACAGTACAAAAGATGAGCGTCAGAGAAAATGGCACGACGACGAGGTGCGAGTAATGGTTGCGACAAACGCCTTCGGCATGGGTATCGACAAGCCCGACGTACGCGTAGTGATACACATTACTTGCCCCGATTCAATAGAGGCTTACTTTCAGGAAGCAGGCAGAGCCGGACGCGATGGGAAGAAGGCTTACGCCGTATTGCTCTACGACAAGAGCGACAAGGCAAAGCTTTTGAAACGTATCGCACAAGAATTCCCTAACAAGGAAGAAATTTGTCGCGTGTATGAGCACATTGCCTACTATCTGCAGATTGCTGCAGGTTCGGGTTATGGACGCACATTCCACTTCGAAGTAGAGAAGTTCAGCCTACTCTTCCATCACTACCCCGTAATCGTAAACTCAGCTCTAAAGATACTCTCAAGGGCGGGCTACATAGAATATAACATCGATCCCGACTCACGAACACGCGTAAAGTTCACACTCGAACGCGATCAGCTATACATGTTGCACGAAACAACGCCGAACGAGGAACTCGTGATAACAACACTACTGCGCGAATACAGCGGATTGTTCGTCGACTACCACTTCATAGAGCTCGCATTCATAGCACATGCAACGGGACTCACCCAACAACAAGTGTACTTGATTTTGACGAGTCTGAGCCAACGCCGAATACTGCATTTCATCCCCGAACGCTCTGTGCCATTGCTCACATACACACAAGACCGCGTATTGCCTGAGGAGATAGTTATTTCAGAATCTGTGTACGAAGAACGTAAAACACAGTTTGAGAAACGCATAAAAAGCATCATCGACTATGCACAGAACGATACTGTATGCCGTAGCAGACAGCTGCTGCGCTACTTCGGCGAGACAGAAACCAACGACTGTCACCAATGCGACGTGTGTTTGACACATCAAGACACATCACAATCATACAAAGATGCGTATAACCAGGCACTGAAAACGATAAAAGCTCTGCTCGCAGACGGCGAAAAGCACTCAATTACAGAGCTTAACAAAATAGTGCTAAACCAGGAAGCAAAAGACGAAGCTATGGAGTATCTCGTGAACGAAGAAGTGATAAAAGTAGAACTAAACAACATCTTCTTAAAAAAGTAACTTAAAATTAATTAAATAGATAAGTTTTTATTCCGAAACTCGTTATTTTTTGCTTACTTTTGCAAAACAAGCGACGTGTATAGAAACGCCCCACAAAGCGCACACATTAATTTTAATAAAAAGAAAAGAAAATAGATATGTTTGAAAATCTTAGTGACAGACTTGAACGCAGTTTCAAAATTCTCAAAGGTGAAGGCAAGATTACCGAAATCAACGTTGCCGAAACCCTCAAAGACGTAAGACGCGCTCTGTTGGATGCCGACGTAAACTATAAAGTGGCTAAGACTTTCACCGACACGGTGAAGAAAAAAGCTCTCGGCATGAACGTACTCACAGCGGTGAAGCCAAGCCAGTTGATGGTAAAGATTGTACACGACGAGCTCGCTGAACTCATGGGTGGCGAAGCTGCCGAGCTTAACCTGAACGGACGACCGTCAATAATCCTCATGAGCGGTCTGCAGGGCTCTGGTAAAACTACATTCTCGGGCAAGCTTGCCAATATGCTCAAGAACAAGCAACACAAGAACCCGTTGCTCGTAGCCTGCGACGTATATCGTCCGGCAGCTATCGAACAGCTCAAGGTCGTTGGCGAGCAGATAGGCGTACCCGTATATTCTGAACCTGAGAGCAAGGACGTTGTAAGCATCGCAAACAACGCTATTCGCGAGGCAAAGGCCAAGAGCTACGACGTAGTAATCGTCGATACCGCAGGTCGTCTGGCAGTAGACGAGGAGATGATGAACGAGATTGAGACTCTGAAGAACGCCATCAACCCGAACGAGACTCTCTTCGTTGTCGACTCGATGACCGGTCAAGACGCTGTCAACACAGCCAAGGAGTTTAACGACCGTCTCGACTTCGACGGTGTGGTTCTCACCAAGCTCGACGGCGACACACGTGGTGGTGCAGCACTCTCTATCCGCACCGTTGTCACTAAGCCAATCAAGTTCGTAGGTACCGGCGAGAAGATGGAAGCGATCGACGTGTTCCACCCGTCGCGTATGGCTGACCGTATCCTCGGCATGGGTGACATCGTGAGCCTTGTAGAACGCGCCCAGGAACAGTTCGACGAAGAAGAGGCACGCCGCCTGCAGAAGAAGATTCAGAAGAACAAGTTCGACTTCAACGACTTCCTCGGACAGATTGAGCAGATAAAGAAGATGGGTAATCTGAAGGATCTCGCAGCAATGATTCCGGGCGTAGGCAAGGCTATCAAGGACGTTGACATCGACGACAATGCATTCAAGGGCATTGAAGCTATCATAAAGAGTATGACTCCGAAGGAGCGTACAAACCCGGAAATTCTTAACCAAAGCCGCCGTATGCGTATCGCGAAAGGTAGCGGTACAAACATCCAGGAGGTGAACCGACTCATCAAACAGTTCGACCAGACTCGCAAGATGATGAAGATGGTTACTGGTACAAATATGGCAAAAATGGCTGGCATGATGAGCAAGATGAAAGGAATGCCAGGTATGCCAAAGTTCTAAAAAAGAAGAGATATGCAACTGATTGACGGAAAAGCAACTGCTGAAGCTATTAAAGCAGAAATAGCAGAAGAGGTGAAGAGCATCATGGCTGCAGGTGGCAAGCAACCGCATCTTGCGGCAGTGCTTGTAGGTCACGATGGTGGCTCAGAGACTTACGTGAAGAACAAGGTCATTGCCTGCGAAAAGTGCGGCTTCAAGTCGACACTTATCCGCTACGAAGACGATGTCACCGAGGACGAACTGCTCGCATGTGTAGAACGTCTGAACAACGACAACGATGTAGACGGATTTATCGTGCAGTTGCCGCTCCCACGTCATATCGACGAGCAGAAGATAATAGAGGCTATCGACTACCGCAAAGACGTTGACGGCTTCCATCCGATCAACGTCGGACGTATGGCTATCGGTCTGCCATGCTTCATATCCGCTACTCCACTCGGTATAGTAACCCTGCTCAAACGCTACAACATAGAGACCTCGGGAAAGAAATGTGTTGTGCTCGGCAGAAGCAACATCGTTGGAAAACCAATGGCACAACTGATGATGCAGAAGCAATATGGCGATGCAACAGTTACGGTATGCCACTCGCACACCACCGACATCAAGAAAGAATGTCGCGAAGCCGACATCATCATAGCAGCAATCGGCAAACCCGACTTCGTAACAGCCGATATGGTGAAGGAAGGTGCTGTGGTAATTGACGTAGGTACGACTCGCGTTCCTGATGCAACACGCAAGAGCGGATTTCGCCTCAACGGCGACGTGAAGTTCGACGAAGTAGCTCCGAAGTGTTCGTTCATAACACCAGTACCAGGCGGCGTCGGACCGATGACAATCTGCTCGCTAATGAAGAATACGCTGCAGGCAGCGAAAGGATGGTAAAATGAAGACAAGCGTCAGCAGCCGGCATCACAGGTGCTGACAACTGTCAACACAGCAACATAACACACCCCAACCTTAATAAGTATGACAGCAGAAGACTATTACAAGCTCGGCAACGAGTACAGACGTAAAGGCGATTGGAAGCATGCTATCGACAACTATCTCGAAGCAATAGCTCTCGACCCTGAGTCGCCTGCAGTGGAAGCAAAGCAAATGCTCGACGACATGTTCGCCTTCTACTGTAAAGATATGTATAACCCCTAACTCTAAACGATATATTACTATGGGAAAAATCAAAGGTGCTATCGTGGTTAACACCGACCGATGCAAAGGATGCTCTCTTTGTGTTGTAGCTTGCCCGAAAGATGTCATTGCTCTCACAGCAAAGGCAGTGAACGTGCATGGTTATCAATACGCCGAGGCTGTAAGACCTGACGATTGTATTGGTTGTGCATCGTGCGGAATTGTATGTCCAGACGGATGTATTAGTGTTTACCGTAAAAAAATGGAGGATTAACACAATGGCAGAACAGGAAGTTAAACTTATGAAAGGCAACGAGGCTCTCGCCCACGCTGCCATCCGTTGTGGTTGTGATGGTTATTTCGGCTATCCTATTACTCCACAGACCGAAGTTATCGAAACACTCTCAGAACTTAAGCCTTGGGAGACCACCGGCATGGTAGTGCTTCAGGCAGAGAGTGAAGTTGCATCAATCAACATGCTTTACGGTGGCGGTGGCACCGGCAAACGCGTTATGACATCGTCGTCAAGTCCGGGCGTATCGCTCATGCAGGAGGGTATATCTTATATGGCAGGCGCAGAAGTACCGGGTCTTATCGTCGACGTTCAGCGCGGCGGTCCTGGTCTTGGCACCATCCAACCTTCACAGAGCGACTATTTCCAGGCTACCCGTGGCGGTGGCAATGGTGATTACTATATCCTCGTGCTCGCCCCGAACTCTGTTCAGGAGATGGCAGACTTTGTCGACCTCTCTTTTGAACTCGCTTTCAAGTATCGCATCCCTGCAATGATTCTCTCTGACGGTGTTATCGGTCAGATGATGGAGAAGGTAGTTCTTCCTCCATTCAAGCCACGCCGCACAAACGAAGAAATCATAAAGGAATGTCCGTGGGCATCTACTGGTTGCAAGGGTCGTAAGCCCGTCGTTATCACATCTCTCGAGCTTAAGCCTGAGATTATGGAGCAGCGCAACCTGCAGCTTCAGGAAAAGTACCGCAAGATTCGCGAGAACGAGGTTCGCTACGAGACCAAGTTCATGGACGACGCAGAATACATGATTGTTGCGTTCGGTTCGGCAGCGCGTATTGCAGAAAAGACTATCGAGCTTGCACGTGCAGAGGGCATCAAGGTCGGTTTGTTCCGTCCTATCACATTGTGGCCATTCCCCGAAAAGGAGATTGCAGAGGCAGCTAAGAAACTCAAGGGTATTCTCGTTGCAGAGATTAACGCCGGCATGATGATCGAGGACGTACGCCTCGCAGTAAACGGCACTGTACGTTGTGAGCACTACGGACGACTCGGCGGCATCGTTCCCGAGCCAGAGGAAATGGTTAAAGCTTTAAAGGAGAAATTTCTATGAACGATATAATATCACCGGAGAACCTGGTTTACAAAAAGCCTGAGCTTCTCAACGATACCCACATGCACTACTGCGCAGGTTGTTCGCATGGCGTAGTTCACAAACTTGTGGCTGAAGTTATCGAAGAAATGGGCATGCAGGAGAACGCCATCGGCGTAAGCCCGGTAGGCTGCTCTGTATTTGCCTACAACTATATCGACATCGACTGGCAGGAAGCAGCACACGGACGCGCTCCAGCTCTTGCTTCTGCCATCAAGCGTCTGTGGCCAGAGCGCCTTGTCTTCACCTATCAGGGCGACGGCGACATGGCTTGTATCGGAACAGCCGAGAGTATCCACGCACTGAACCGCGGTGAAAACATCACTCTCATATTCATCAACAATGCCATCTACGGTATGACTGGTGGACAGATGGCTCCGACAACGCTTATCGGTCAGAAGACATCTACATGTCCTTATGGTCGCGAACCGGCGCTGCATGGTTATCCACTCAACCTCTCTGAAATGGCTGTCACTCTGCCGGGCACATGCTTTGTAACACGCCAGAGCGTAGAGAACGTAGCATCAATCCGTAAGGCAAAGGCTGCTATCAAGAAGGCATTCACAGCATCTATGGAGGGCAAGGGTTCATCACTCGTTGAGATTGTTGCGACATGCAACAGCGGATGGAAGTTGCCACCGGTGAAGGCCAACAAGTGGATGGAAGAGAATATGTTCAAACAATACCCGAAGGGTGACTTAAAAGACACGACAAACCTATGAAAGCAGAAATAATTATAGCAGGTTTCGGAGGACAGGGCGTGCTCTCAATGGGTAAGATTCTCGCCTACTCCGGTCTGATGGAGAACAAAGAAGTAACATGGATGCCGGCTTACGGTCCTGAGCAGCGTGGCGGTACAGCCAACGTGACAGTAATCGTGAGCGAAGAGCGCATCTCATCGCCTATCCTTAGCCATTATGATGTGGCTATCGTGCTTAACCAGCCATCGCTTGACAAGTTCGAGTCGAAGGTGAAGCCAGGCGGAATACTTATATATGACGGTTTCGGTATTATCAATCCACCGACACGTAAGGACATCAATGTCTATCGTATCGACGCTATGGATAAGGCTGCCGAATTGAAGAACTCAAAGGTGTTCAACATGATTGTACTCGGTGGCCTGCTAAAGGTCTGCCCGATTGTGAGCACCGACGGCCTCAACAAGGCTCTTTACAAGACACTTCCCGAGCGTCACCACGGTCTTATTCCTCTGAACATGGAGGCAGTAGAGGCTGGCGGACAGATTATCGAGAAGGTTTAAAATCGAAAAACTTATTTTTTTATAACTCTCTAATTATTTGAGGGCGGGCTGCAGTGATTGCACCCCGTCCTTTTTTGTTTTAATACAAGACAAAAAATAGGAGATCTTACGACCTCCTATTTCGTATTGTCATATTAAATTGACTCCTATATAATGGTTATTCCTTGTTAGGCAAATGGAATTCGTACGACTTATCGAACACTTGACTAACCTTATTGATTTCAAGGAATGTTGTGCCCGTCGGGTTGCCCAATCCGAAGCTACCACTAAGGTACGCAATCTTATCGTCGGAGCCGATGTAGCCTTTCTGTCGGAGCATACGCAATGCAGCTGTGAACATGTATGCAGCAGGCGCATGTTCCTTCTGATGAACGGGGATGACACCAAAGCTGAGATTTAACCAGCGCTGTGTCTTTTCCTTATAACATATTGCAAGGATAGGGTTCGGACCGCGGAAAGCAGCCAAATGGCGTACGGTCTCGCCAGTAAGACTGTCGGTGATGATACCAGCAACGCCAAGTGTCTTTGTTGCTTCAATAGCTGCATGTGCAAGGAACTCACGCTGCGAGCAGTTCTCGTTCATCGGTACCTCATAGTCGCCAAGCGCAGAGCGGTCCTTCTCTGCCTGCTCAGCAATGGCAGCCATCGTCTGCACTGCCTCAAGCGGATACTTGCCACTTGCCGTCTCACCACTAAGCATGAGTGCATCTGTATATGAATAGATAGCATTGGCTATATCAGTAACCTCAGCACGTGTAGGGCGCGGATTCTTAATCATCGTATGGAGCATCTGTGTTGCGACGATAACCGGCTTCTTCTTCATCACACACTTGCGTATAATCTGGCGTTGAATGCCCGGTATCTGCTCTATTGGCACCTCTATACCAAGGTCGCCACGCGCAATCATAATGCCATAAGAGGCATCAATAATCTCATCAATATTATCTACGCCTTCTTGATTTTCAATCTTTGAGATAATTTTTATGTCGCTATTGTGCTCGTCGAGTATCTTCTGTATCGCAAGAACGTCATCGGCAGAACGCACAAACGAATGAGCAATAAAGTCGATATCTTCTTCAATAGCAAGGAGTATGTTATCGTAATCCTTCTGCGTAATAGCAGGCAGAGCGATATGCTCGCCAGGTACGTTCACGCTCTTGTGTGCACCAAGCACACCATCGTTCTGGACCTGAGCTACAAGCATCGGACCATTGTTGTCTATGACAAGCATATCAAGTTCACCATCGTCGAAGAGCACATGATCACCAACCTTCACATCCTTAGCAAAGTCGATGTATGACACATTGACGATATCATGCGATGAGTCCATACCCGGACGTCCAAATATCTTAACCACATCGCCCGTCTTGTACTCTATTGGCTCAGCACAACCAGTGGTTCTCACCTCTGGTCCCTTTGTGTCAATCATAAGAGCCAAGTGGGGCGAAACAGTTCTCACATTCTTTATAATATTACGTATCCCGTCAGGCGTCGCATGTGCAGTGTTCATTCTTACGACGTTCATTCCAGCAAAGAACAATTTGCGGAGGAACTCGACATCACAACGGCGATCGCTAATAGAAGCAACAATCTTTGTTTGTTTCATCGTATATATATTTATATGTTTCTCGTATGCAAAGTTACTGATTTTCTCAGAAAAACCACGTTAATGCAATACACATAAAATCTTAAATATGTGTAATAATTAGTGAGCTATCAGCGATGTATTCAGTAAATTATTCGTCGTATCGTGTATTCTCATACGATACTTATCTGCATAGCTGATGCTCATTATGCGTTGTGGTTCGGCAATTGTAGGCGTGAGTGACAAAGCAAGATGCCCCATAGTGCGACGCAGATTAAGTTCTACACACGGATGAAGCAGGAAGCCGTCAGCACTCTCACGTGCTACAGCCATCATGTCAATGCCGAAAGCTCCAACATATATACCCTTAAAATGCAGAGAAAGCACAGCACGAATACGCTCGCAGATATTATCAACAAGAGCAATGTCGGCATACCGTGATAATATTTCACGCTTATCAGCCTCTGTGGCAAGTATATTGCCCACATATGCACCACCACGTGTAGCGAAGAGCGAGAGTCCTTTGAAATCAATCGACCCGTCGGAATTGCTCACAAACTCAAGTCCGAAGTCGTACACCTTACTATATAATGGCTCTACCATTATGCCACCCTGACGTTTTACGACATTCGCTGCCCACCCTTCAAGATGTGCATCAAGTACTGTGGTCTCTACATAGCGCACTCCCCTGCCGCTACTGCTCCATGGCGACTTGAGCACGCTTCTTCCGTTGCGTTTTAGCACTTGAAGTATCTCCTCCATTGTTGTGCAGTAGTGGCTTTCGCCAACAGTTTGGGACTCAGCTATTTCACGCAACACAGGCAAAAGATGTTCTGCAGCAAAGCGTCTGTTGCTCATCTCTCTGATAGTAGCAAGCGCATCGTCACTTGGCATGAATGGTTCAAGCCCTTTATTAGCACGCAACAGTTGTTCCTTTATGGTGCGATCCCACCCCCACGGCTCTACCTGAAAACTCTTAACATCGTCTAAAGTAAAATCTTTCAAGTCGGCAGCAGTGACAAAGACCACATCATTGCCGAACTTACGTAGATGGCGACGTGCCTCTATTGCTGCCTCAACATCGTCTACGAGTACCATATCGCCTTCTGAAGCCCAGAAAGCAGGGATAAATCCCAAGTCGGTACGCAAACGTCTACCTGCATGAGGAGCGGTGAAACATTCTTGATTGGCAGCAAGAGCTATGTCGTGCTCAGGATTGAATATATGTAACTTCATCTGTTTTTATCTTTAATTACTTCGTAAGCAAGTGCAAAAATACCACTTTTATTTCACAATCGAGCGACTACACATCTGCATAATAGCACACCGCAAACGATACAGACGCAAAAAATAAAAAAAAATGCAGTTTTTGCAACACAGAGTTTGCAAATAAAGAAATTAATATTACCTTTGCATAGTTGTAGAAGACTATATAATAAATAGCAAAACATTCAAGTAACAGAAGCAACAGAAACAACCGATAGAGTAATGGAAGCTTTCTTTAAAACTCATAAATACCTCGTAGAGCATACGGACGCACCAGTCAGACGCAATCTTATGGACGAGATTGACTGGAGCGATCGTCTCATTGGCATTAAGGGTACACGAGGCATTGGAAAGACAACATTCCTATTGCAATATGCCAAGGAGAATTTCGACACTAACGATCGTCGTTGTCTTTACGTGAATATGAACAACTTCTACTTTCAGGGACGTGGCATCGCTGACTTTGCGATGGATTTCTATAACCACGGTGGCGAGGTTCTACTCATTGATCAAGTGTTCAAGCAGCAGAACTGGAGCAGCGAGCTTCGCAAATGCTACGACCAATGTCCAAACCTGAAGATTATATTCACGGGCTCAAGTGTGATGCGACTGAAAGAGGAAAATCCCGAACTCTGTGGCATCGTCAAGAGTTACAACCTCCGTGGTTTCTCGTTCCGCGAATACTTAAACCTACAAACAGGCAATAACATCCCCGTCTATACGCTTGATAACATTCTCGCCAATCATGTAGAAATAGCCAACGAGATTGCAAAGAATGTAGACATTGCCGAACACTTCAACTCCTACCTTCATCATGGCTTCTATCCATTCTTTCTTGAGCACCGCAACTTCGAGGGGAACTTGCTCAAGACTATGAACATGATGACCGAAGTAGACATTCTTCTGATAAAACAAATCGAGCTTAAATATCTCACAAAGATAAAGAAGCTCCTCTACCTACTTGCTGTAGAAGGACTGAAAGCACCGAACATCAGCAACCTGGCAGGAGAGATTAAGACAAGCCGTGCTACAGTGATGAATTATATCAAGTATCTCTCTGATGCACGTTTGATAAACATCATTTACCACCCTGGCAACGAGTTCCCGAAGAAACCGTCAAAGGTGATGATGTACAACCCCAACCTCATGTACTGCATCTACCCAATCGTGGCAGACCGTCAGGATGTTATGGAGACATTCTTCGTCAATATGCTTTGGAAGGACCACAGCGTCAATCAGGGCAACCGCGACGCTGCATACATCATTGACAACAAACTTCACTTCCATGTCACGAGTGCCAACCATATACGACGCACTCGCAACTCCTCAGAGCAACTATACGCCACCTACGACCTCAATATTGGTCAAGCGAACAAAGTTCCGCTTTGGATGTTCGGCTTACTCTATTAAAAGTAAAAGAGTAAAAGAGTAAAAAGTAGGAAGGCTTAGAAAGGCTTAACTCGGCTTAGGAAGGCTTAGTTTGGCTTAGTTCGGCTTAAACGCCGCCTTAAATGAGGCTTAGACAGAAAAAGTTTAAAACAACTATAAGTATTCACTAATTAAAAAGAATTAGTAAAATGGCTAAAGAAAAAAAATTTATCACTTGTGATGGTAATACAGCTGCCGCTCACGTGAGCTACATGTTCACAGAGGTTGCTGCTATCTATCCTATCACTCCGTCATCTCCGATGGCAGAGCACGTAGATGAATGGGCTGCCAAGGGTCGTAAGAACCTCTTCGGTCAGCGAGTTTCTATCCAGGAAATGGAGTCAGAGGCTGGTGCAGCAGGTGCTCTCCACGGCTCACTTCAGGCTGGTGCCCTCACCTCAACATACACTGCTTCGCAGGGTCTGTTGCTGATGATTCCTAACATGTATAAGGTTGCAGGCGAGTTACTGCCGTGCGTGTTCAACGTTTCTGCACGTACATTGGCTTCACACTCTCTCTGTATCTTCGGCGACCACCAGGACGTTATGGCTTGCCGTCAGACAGGCTTCGCAATGTTCTGCTCTGGTTCAGTACAGGAAGTTATGGACCTCTCTGCTGTTCCTCACCTTGCTACACTTGAGACATCAGTACCGTTCATCAACTTCTTCGACGGTTTCCGTACATCACACGAGTACCACAAGATCGAGGAGATGGATATGGAAGACATCCGTCCGTTGGTAAATCCGGACTACATCAAGCGTTTCCGCGACCGTGCCCTCACACCTGAGCGCCCTGTTACACGCGGTACAGCTGAGAACCCGGAGACATTCTTCACACACCGTGAGGCTTGCAACGAGTACTACGACCGCATCCCTGAGGTAGTAGAGAAGTACTGCCAGGAGATGACAAAGATTACTGGTCGCGAGTACCACCTCTTCAACTACTACGGAGCAGAGGACGCAGAGAACGTAATCATCCTCATGGGTTCTGCTACAGAGCCTGCACGCGAGGCTATCGACTACCTGAACAAGCAGGGTAAGAAGGTAGGTATGGTTGCTGTTCACCTTTATCGTCCGTTCGCAGTAGATTACCTGAAGAAAGCTCTTCCTGCTACAGTTAAGCGCATTGCTGTACTCGACCGTACAAAGGAGCCAGGCGCAGAGGGCGAACCGCTGTACCTCGACGTTAAGTCGGCTCTCTACGACGACGAGCGCAAGCCGCTTATCGTTGGTGGTCGTTACGGCCTTGGTTCTTCAGATACAACACCGGCTAAGATCGTTGCTGTGTTTAAGAACCTCGAGCTCCCGCAGCCTAAGAACCACTTCACAGTGGGCATCGTTGACGATGTTACATTCACTTCACTTCCTGAGGAAGAGGAGATTCCAATGGGCGGCGACGACTTGTTCGAAGCTAAGTTCTACGGACTCGGTGCTGATGGTACTGTAGGTGCTAACAAGAACTCTGTACAGATTATCGGTAACAACACCAACAAGTACTGCCAGGCTTACTTCTCTTACGACTCAAAGAAGTCAGGTGGTTTCACTTGCTCACACCTCCGTTTCGGCGACAGCCCAATCCACAGCGCATACCAGGTAAATACTCCTAACTTCGTGGCTTGCCACGTACAGGCTTACCTGAACATGTACGATGTTACACGCGGTTTGCGCAAGAACGGTTACTTCCTGTTGAACACTATCTTCGACGGTGAGGAACTCGTTAACTTCATCCCGAACAAGGTGAAGCGCATTTTCGCTCAGAACAACATCACTGTTTACTATATCAACGCTACAAAGATCGCTCAGGAGATTGGTCTCGGTAACCGTACCAATACCATCCTCCAGTCTGCATTCTTCCGCATCACAGAGGTTATTCCTTTGGATCTCGCAGTAGAGCAGATGAAGGCATTCATCGTTAAGTCTTACTCTAAGAAGGGTCAGGACGTTGTTGACAAGAACTTCGCAGCTGTTGACCGCGGTGGCGAATACAAACAGCTCACTGTTGACCCGGCATGGGCAAACCTTGCTGACGAGGAGGCTAAGGCTGACAACGCTCCGGCATTCGTTAAGGAGCTCGTTCGTCCTATCAACGGTCAGGCAGGTGACCTCTTGAAGGTTTCTGACTTCGTTAAGCACGACACTGTTGACGGTACATGGCAGAACGGCACTTCAGCTTTCGAGAAGCGTGGTGTTGAGGCATTCGTTCCGGTATGGAACGTAGAGAACTGTATCCAGTGTAACAAGTGTTCGTTCGTATGTCCTCACGCAGCTATCCGTCCGTTCGTTCTTACCGACGCAGAGCTTGCAGGCATCGAGGGTCTTGAGACACAGGAGATCAAGGCTCCGGCTACTCTCAAGGGTATGCACTTCCGCATTGAGATTTCTGTACTCGACTGTCTTGGCTGCGGCAACTGTGCCGACGTTTGCCCAGGCAAGAAGAACAAGGAGACCGGTGAGCTCGAGAAGGCTCTCAAGATGGTTCCGTTCAACGTAGACGCAGAGGATATGCAGAAGGAAGCACAGAACTGGGAGTACCTCGTTCACAACGTAGCTTCTAAGCAGGACCTCGTAGACATCAAGCAGAGCCCGAAGAACTCTCAGTTCGCTCAGCCTCTGTTCGAGTTCTCAGGCGCTTGCTCTGGTTGCGGTGAGACTCCTTACGTTAAGCTCATCTCTCAGCTCTTCGGCGACCGTCAGATGATTGCCAACGCTACAGGTTGTTCTTCTATCTACTCAGCTTCTATCCCGTCTACACCTTACACAACCAACGCTAAGGGTCAGGGTCCAGCATTCGACAACTCACTGTTCGAGGACTTCTGCGAGTTTGGTCTCGGTATGGTTCTCGGCAACAAGAAGATGAAGGAGCGCATCTGCCACCTCCTCGAAGAGGCAAAGGCAGACGAGCACGTTCCGGCAGAGTTCGTAGCTGCTGCTGACAAGTGGATGGCTAACATGAACGACTCTGAGGGTTCTAAGGAGGCTGCTGCAGAGCTGAAGCCGCTCATCGCTGCTGGTGCAGAGAAGGGTTGCCCGGTTTGCACAGAGCTCAAGACTCTCGACCACTACCTCGTAAAGCGCAGCCAGTGGATTATCGGTGGCGACGGTGCTTCTTACGATATCGGCTACGGCGGTCTCGACCACGTATTGGCTTCTGGTGAGGACGTTAACATCCTCGTACTCGATACTGAGGTTTACTCTAACACTGGTGGTCAGTCATCTAAGTCTACTCCGCTCGGCGCTATCGCTCAGTTCGCAGCTCAGGGCAAGCGTATCCGCAAGAAGGACCTCGGCCTCATGCAGACAACATACGGCTACATCTACGTAGCTCAGATTGCTATGGGTGCTGACAATGCTCAGACATTGAAGGCTATCCGCGAGGCAGAGGCTTACCCAGGTCCGTCACTCATCATTGCTTACGCTCCGTGTATCAACCACGGTCTGAAGCGTAAGGGCGGTATGGGGCGCTCACAGAACGAGGAGAAGCTCGCTGTTGATTGCGGTTACTGGCACCTCTGGCGCTTCAACCCGCTGTTGGCTGACGAGGGCAAGAACCCGTTCACACTCGACTCTAAGGCTCCGAAGTGGGAGGACTTCCGCGACTTCCTCCTTGGTGAGGTTCGCTACCTCTCTGTTCAGAAAGCATTCCCGAAGGAGGCTGACGAGCTGTTCAGCCAGGCTGAGAAGATGGCTAAGCTCCGCTACCAGACCTACGTTCGCAAGAGCCAGGAGGATTGGAGCGAGCAGATCTAATCAAACCGAAATTGAAGGAGGAGACGGATAGCACGCCTACCCTATCCTCCTAAGATATAGATATTATAAAACGACAGCAATGATGTTTATACATTATTGCTGTCGTTTTTTTGTAGTATCCCCGATTTCCGCTAACTTTGCAATACAGGTGTGCGTTGAGTAAGCAACCAAGTGAAATCTTCGGTCTATCATTCAATACACTATCATTTAAAAAGAAGACAAAGGAAATCAATTCTAAATAAACAAGCCTACTAAAACAAACAAGATAAACAATACAATGAATTTGAAATTGCTCACAGGAGTCATTGTCTCAACGGCATTTCTCCTGCCCGGCTCCGCATCGGGACAGACTGCGGACTTCAACATCGTGCCTCAACCGCTGCAGGCTGACGTAACTAACGATGCACCTTTTATCCTCAACGGCAAAACATCAATTGTAGTTGCGACCTCAAACAACGACATGAAGCGCAATGCCACCCTACTCGCATCGTATATCGAACAGACTACCGGTGTGCGCCCCACTGTCGGAAAGCAGGGCAAGGATGCTACAGCTATTGTCCTTTCTATCGACAAGACAATCAGCAACGCTGAAGGCTACAAGCTCGATGTCGACGCTAAACGCATCAGCATTGCTGGAGCATCAGCAGCCGGTGTGTTCTACGGCATACAAACCTTGCGTAAGTCGCTGCCCGTAGTGAGTGGCAAGGTATCACAAGTGACCATTCCCTGTGCTCACATCGTCGACGCTCCGCGCTTCTCCTACCGCGGAACACACCTCGACGTGTCGCGCCACTTCGTAAGCACCGACGAGATACGCCAATTCATTGACATGCTCGCCCTGCACAACATCAATCGCTTCCACTGGCATCTCACTGATGACCAGGGTTGGCGCATCGAGATAAAGAAATATCCACTGCTCACCGAGGTTGGTTCTAAGCGCACACAAACCGTCATCGGCCACAACACGGGCAAGTACGACGGCAAACCATACGGAGGCTTCTACACACAGAAGGAGATACGCGACATCGTGAAGTACGCTGCCGACCGCTACATTACTATCGTTCCAGAGATAGACCTTCCAGGACACATGCAGGCAGCTCTTGCTGCTTATCCCGAACTGGGCTGCACGGGCGGTCCGTATAAGGTATGGGAGATGTGGGGCGTGTCGGACAACGTGCTCTGCGCTGGCAACGACAAGACAATGAAGTTTGTAGACGACGTACTAAAGGAGGTTGTGGCTCTCTTCCCGTCTAAGTACATACATGTTGGTGGCGACGAGTGTCCGAAGACACAGTGGCAGAAGTGTCCGAAGTGCCAAGCACGCATCAAGGCACTGCATCTTGAGGCTAAGGACGGACACACAGCCGAGGAGCGTCTGCAGAGCTACGTCATCACTCACGCTTCCAACTACCTCAAGTCGTTAGGCCGCAACACCATCGGTTGGGACGAAATTCTTGAGGGCGGACTCGCTGAGGGTGCCACTGTTATGTCGTGGCGCGGAGAGACTGGCGGCATCGCGGCTGCCAAGCAGCATCACGACGTGGTGATGACACCGAACAGCTACCTCTACTTCGACTACTACCAGTCGCTCGACAAGGCTAACGAGCCGGAGGCAATCGGCGGCTACCTGCCGCTGGAGCGCGTCTACTCTTACGAACCGATGCCGAAGGAGCTGACAGCCGACGAGGCACGCCACATCATCGGTGTGCAAGCTAACATCTGGACCGAATATATGCCTACATTCAAGCAGATGCAGTATATGGCTCTGCCGCGTATGGCGGCGCTGAGCGAGGTGCAGTGGAGCCAGCCCGAGCTGAAGAACTACGCCGACTTCACAAGTCGTCTCGTTGAGTTCACGCATCTCTACGATCACCTGGGTTACAACTACGCCAAACATCTCTTCAACGTGGACATACACGTTGATGCCGACACAAAGTGGCAAGAGATTGTAGTACATCTCACCACAACCGGCAACGCTGAGATACGCTACACGCTCGACGGTACCGAACCGACATCCAATAGTTCGCTATACACCGGAGCCATCACCCTGCAGAAATCTGCAAACATTTGCGCAGCTGCCTTCCGCGACGGCAAGAGAAGCAGCGTTAGTCGTCAGGAGATAAACTTCAACAAGGCTACGGCTTGCCCCATTACATTGCTGCAGCCCACACACAAGAACTACACCTACAATGGTGCAGCTACGCTTACCGACGGACAGCTTGGCGACAAGGGCTTCGGCACCGGCCGTTGGCTCGGCTTCTGCGAGAACGACCTTGAGGCAGTTATAGACATGCAGAAGCCTTCTGTAATCTCGCACGTAGAGTTAAACACCTGCGTGGATAAAGGCTCATGGATATTCGACGCACGCGACATTGAGGTGAGCGTTTCGCAGGACGGCAAGACATTCAAGCAGGTTGCTACAAAGCAGTTGCCGACACTTAGCGAGGATGCAGCCGACAAGGTTTACACCCACAAGCTCGACTTCCAGCCCACAAAGGCACGCTACGTGAAAGTCAAGGCTACATCGGAGCGCAGCATACCCGAATGGCATAGCGGAAAGGGCAAACCGGCGTTCCTCTTTGTTGATGAAATAAGCATTATGTAGCAGAAAAGTCATCGTTCTCCGTACGCAACCCAATCAGATTGCGTACGCAACCCAGTCAGATTCCGTACGCGACCCAATCAGACTGCGTACGGAGAACAATGACTTTTGTTAGTGTAAAAGACAACACCCAAGTAGGTTTTAGGCGAAAGAACCAAACCTACTTGGGTGTTTTTGTATGGAGTGCAGAAAGTCTCTGCAATAATAAAGTTTAATTAAAGAAATTCCAGCTAACGCCAAAACGCAACACACGCTGGTTGAGCGGATAATGAGGCGTGAAGAAATATGAACGGTTGCCGCTGCCGGCGTTCACATGGCTCATCATCACAAAGAAGCGTGCCTGCTTCAAATGGAAATTGGCGTAGACATTCACAAGCGGATAGTTGCCTACCTTCGTCTTGCTTGGACCATCCTGCACGGCATATTGTCCGAGAGCCGGACTATAATCGGGTGCGTAGTAGCTGGTGAAGTAACGCGCATCGGCACCAAGGTCACACTTCAACACGCGCGCTATCATGAAGCGCAAGTACAGATTGGTGTAGACGTTCAAAGTGGGCACAGGCAGCACTGCTTCATTAGACGATTTCTGGAACGTAACAACGCTCTCCCAATTAACCGGACCGAGGGTCACATCCTGCTGCAAACCTACGGTGAAGAGACTTATCGCCCCACCAGCTTGTTTCACGCTGAGCGTGTTCTGCGTGCGCAGATGCTCATCGGTTATGTTGTATCCCATTGCGAAGTAGGTGTAGTTCTTCAGCTCATCGAACGCCACACGCAGTTTTGTGCGTGTCTTGTCGTAAGCAAAGGTGCCCTCCAAGCGCGAGTGAACAATCTTCGCCATATCGTCCTTGTCCCACCAGAAGTGGCGCGAGTGATAGTGGCGCTGATAGAACGTTGGGTTAAGACTATGGAAGAAGCCTGACGCTGCGAGGCGCACCGTGTCACCAAGGAACTTGAAGTTGAGGTCAACATTAGCATCCACCTTCACCTGACCAGCATCCTTACCTATCGCCCACACCTCGCCCAACACGCTGTAGTGCAGCGTTCTACCTTGTGTCTTAGAGAGCTGACCGCCTACACTGAGGTTGTGCTCGTTGTACGTAGTGAATGTACGCTCGGTATTAGGCAATGTAAAGTGGCGCAAGTCGGACGTAGCAAACACCTTTACGCCTGCCTTTGCCCACTTGTTGAAGCCTTCCAACAGCGACAAGGCGAGCGTGTTCTGCAAACGATAATGGCTCGTCTTGTCATATATAGAGTCGCCACTGTACGCACCTACATTGTCGTAAGTGTTAGCATAGAAGTCCTTCGGTGAGTTGTAGGCTTGATAAATGCGACGATAGGTGTCGAACTTGGCAGTGTGTATGATGCTCGTAACGGGCACATACTCTGTCTTCATCCACATCGTGTCGAGCTGCGCCTGAGTTGCAAGGCTATTCAGACTGTCGGCTGCAGCCTTACCATCCACGCGAATACGCCCCGAGTTGTCTGACATTTCGGTAGTCGCAGGCTCTTTGCCTGCCACCTTCGCATCGTCAGGACGTCCGCCAAACGATTGCTCCTCGTATTCCTCCTCGTCGAAGTCAGTGCCCTCGCGCTCTGCTTTGCGCTTGGCAGCTTCCTTTTCGTGCAAGGCTGCGTTCTCCTTCTCCGACTCCATTGCAAACTTGCGGGCTGCAATCTCCTCCTCGCTCATCTTCACTTTCTTGCGGAAGCCAAAGCTAAAACGATGCGTGAAGAAGATATGCTGATTAGAGTTGCGGTTCCAGTTGCGCTCCAAGACGGTAGGAATTTCGTTCGTTGCGAAGTTGTCGTCAAAACTCTCTGGGTGCTTTATGTACTCGTCGTTGGTGATACCACCATTCTCCGTTACTTTCTGATCGAGAGTGGAGAACAAGAGATGTGCCTGATAGCGTTCACCGAGATAGGAGCCATAGAGCAAGAATTTGAAATGCGACGTGCTTTGCTCAGAGTAATAGCCACGTCCGTAGAGATAATCGACGTTGAAACCAACGCCAAGGCGCTTGCCTGCATTCACTCCAAACTTAGCCGAAAGTCGGTCTTCACCCGTTATTCTGTCACCTGCGGTGTTGTATGTAAGGTTCGTGATAGGCGACAACGTGTTCGTGAAATGAAACTTATCTACGGGCGATACAACATAATCGTATGGCTGCGTAAAGATAAACTGCTCTGTTTCCGGACGATCGATAAATATGCGATGTATGCGCGGCGCACCGAGATTGCCCGTCGTGTTATACTCACCACGCAAACCCGTTGTAAAGATAGAGTTCATAAACATGTGCGACACGGTGTCAACAGCAGCTTTCCTTTGGTCGCCAAAACGCGAATCGACCGTCCATACCCTTATGCCGCGCGGTATAACTTTGTCCGTACCCAGAGAGTCGGCAGCGTTTCGGTTGCGCTTGTTCACAGAACCATCAGGGTTCATTTGGTTGAAGCGTTCGTTGTCGTCCATACCTATCTGTGCCGACAGACACATCGGAACAGACAACAGAAACGCAAGAAGTCCTAATAATTTTCTTGTTGTTCTTATCATTGCAGTTATTATAGGCGTATTAATCTGAAACAACACTCCGCCATCTTGAACACCATAGATACGAGAATAATAACCGTGCCTATCGTTTTATCGTGGAAATAGAGCACAAGAACACCCACAACGGCACCAATCATAAAGATAATGTTGAGAATATTCCTTATCATAAAGAAGCGGTCAGAACGTTCTCCTCTGCTATGATGTCGCTCAGGGCGCTTTACAGCCGACTCTTCCAAGTCGAAGTTCTGCTTATCGTCTGTCAAAAATTCGTTGTCCATTCTGTTTTGTTTAAAGAATTGCATAATTAGTAAAGTGCAAAATTACGAAATTAAAGCCTATCAGCCGCCAGATTAACCATTATTTAACAAATGAGGTATCAAAGTAGGAGGTATGGGCATTCTTGCCCATACCACATCGGGCTTTCGTGCTCATACCACATGGCTACGGCAAGAATGCCGTAGCCTCCTACCCTCTACTCTTTTAGTTTTAACTCGTCCTGCAAGCGCACAATCTCGTCGCGGTACTGCGCAGCCTGCAGGAAGTCGAGATTTTTCGCCGCAGCCTTCATCAGTTCGGTGGTGTCGGCAATGCTCTTCTCAAGCTGCTTGCGCGTCATGCGCTTCACTACGGGGTCGGCAGCGAAAGCCGTTGGTTCTGGTTCGATATATGGGCGGTAAGAAGTAGATGTGGGGCGAGGTTGAGACATTGATACCGGTGCTGAGTTCTCAGCCGACTTCACGCTGTCCATGAAGCCTGAGAGTGCCCCCTTGATGTCCTTGCGTATCTGCTGCGGAACGATACCGTGGTCGGCGTTATACTTCAACTGCAACTGGCGGCGGCGTGCCGTCTCGTCGATGGTGCGCTGCATACTGTCGGTTATCTTGTCGGCGTACATTATAACCTTTCCGTTCACGTTGCGCGCCGCTCTACCAGCGGTCTGCGTAAGCGAGCGATGACTGCGCAGGAAGCCCTCCTTGTCGGCATCGAGGATAGCCACAAGCGACACTTCGGGCAGGTCCAATCCCTCGCGCAGAAGGTTTACGCCTACAAGCACATCGTACATACCGGCACGCAGGTCGTTCATAATCTTCACGCGGTCGAGCGTTGCCACGTCGCTGTGTATGTAGTTGGCGCGTACGTCGTGGGCAAGAAGATACTCGGTAAGCTCCTCCGCCATACGCTTCGTGAGCGTAGTGACAAGTACACGCGAGTCGTGCTCGCGACACTGCACAATCTCCTCAAACAAGTCGTCAATCTGGTTCTCGCTCGGTCGCACTTCGATGATTGGGTCGAGCAGTCCGGTAGGACGTATAATCTGCTCAACCACAACGCCTCCTGCCTCATCTAACTCGAAGTCAGCAGGCGTTGCAGACACGTACACAACTTGATTGATCATGTCCATGAACTCGTCGAACTTCAACGGGCGGTTGTCGAACGCGGCAGGCAGACGGAAACCATACTCCACAAGGTTCTGTTTGCGAGCGCGGTCGCCACCATACATCGCACTAATCTGTGGCACCGACACATGGCTCTCGTCTATAAACATAAGAAAGTCCTTCGGGAAGAAATCGAGCAGACAGTAAGGGCGCTGCCCTGGTTCGCGTCCGTCGAAGTAGCGCGAATAGTTCTCGATGCCAGAGCAATGTCCAAGTTCCTTAATCATCTCCATGTCGTACTCCACGCGCTCTTTGATACGCTGCGCACGAATATGGTCGCCCACCGACCCGAAGAAGTCGATTTGTTTAAGCAAGTCGTCCTGTATAAGGCGTATTGCCGATTCGGTCTGCTCTTTCGACGTTACGAACAGATTGGCGGGATAAATCTTGTAGTCGGCAAACTCCGCAATGCGCTGGAACGTAACGCTGTCCACCTCCTCAATGCTGTCTATCTCATCGTCCCACCATGTTATGCGTAGCACATTGTCGCTGTAAGCCATGAATACGTCCACCGTATCGCCTTTCACGCGGAATGTACCACGCGTTAAGTCTATATCGTTGCGCAGATATAGCGCATCAACGAGTTTACGCAAGAAAGCGTTGCGTTCTACCGTTTCGCCCCTCTTCACCGAGATGACGCTGTTAGCCATAGCCGTAGGACCACCCATACCATAGATGCACGACACCGACGATACGACAACAACGTCCTTTCTGCCCGAGAGCAGCGCACTTACAGCCGACAGACGCAGTTTGTCGATGTCCTCGTTGATGGCAAGGTCTTTCTCTATGTACGTATCCGACGACGGCAGATAAGCCTCCGGCTGATAATAATCGTAGTACGAAACGTAATACTCCACGGCGTTGTCGGGGAAGAAGCTCTTCATCTCCTCATACAACTGTGCAGCAAGCGTCTTGTTATGGCTCAATATGAGCGTAGGTCGCCCCACGTTGGCTATGACATTAGCCATAGTGAACGTCTTGCCCGAGCCCGTTACACCAAGCAACACTTGGGCATGTTCGCCATTCATCACCCCGTCGGTGAGCTGGCGTATCGCCTCGGGCTGATCGCCCGTAGGCTGAAACTTTGAGGATATCTTGAAGTCCATATGTCGTCATTAAATTAAAATACACGCAAAAAGCGGAACTACAAATATATACAAAAGAAAGAAAACGCTCAAACATTTTATCGTTTTTATTCTAAAAAGATGCCATTAAGCCGTAATAACATGCAAAATCAGCAAGTTATAGCGTGAAGATTTTATAAAAAGAGAAAGTATTCTTTGTAGTTAAATAAATAATATGTATTTTTGCAGTTCAAAAAGTATCGAATTATGAAGAAATCACTATATGCTGCAATTCTTGCAACGGTTCTCTTCTCGAGTTGCGCCAATGAGTTCAACCGGGTCTACAAGACCTCTGACAACACATACAAATACGAATATGCCAAAGAGAGTTATGCCAACGGCAAGTATGTGCGCGCATCATCATTGTTGCAAGGTTTGGTGACAATGCAGAAAGGCACCGACAACGCTCAAGAGAGTCTTTACATGTTGGCTATGGCTGAATACAATAGTAAGGACTACGAGGGAGCAGCCGCTACATTCAAGAAATACTTCCAAAGTTATCCCAAAGGTGTATACGCTGAGAAGGCAGAGTTCTACATCGGCATGAGCCTCTACAACTGCACACCGGAGCCACGCCTCGACCAATCGCAGACAGTGAACGCCATCGCTGCCTTTCAGGAGTATATGGATCTCTATCCAGACGGCGAGGATCGTGCTACTGCGCAGCAGAAGCTCTTCGAGTTGCAGGACAAACTGGTGCAGAAAGAACTCTACTCAGCTCAGCTCTACTACGACCTCGGTCAGTACTTCGGCAACTGCACATACGGAGGTAACAACTACGAGGCTTGCATCATCACTGCTCAGAACGCTCTGAAAGACTATCCTTACACCAACTTGCGCGAGAAGTTCTCGCTGCTCGTGATGAAGAGCAAGTTCGAACTGGCACAGCAGAGCGTTGAGGAGAAGAAGCTTGAGCGCTACCAGGATGCAGAGGACGAGTGCTACGGATTTATCAACGAGTACCCCGACTCAAAAAACAAGGCTACCGCAGAGAAGTACATAAGCAAGTGTAAGAACTACATCAAAGATTAATAACAATATTTGAACATACAAAATTCAATTATAAAATATATGGATTATAAAAAGTCAAAAGCACCAGTAAACACAGTGACACGCAACATCATGGACCTCTGTGATCAGACTGGAAACATCTACGAGAGCGTAGCTATCATTTCTAAGCGTGCAAACCAGATTGCTGTAGAAATCAAGCAGGATCTCAACAAGAAGTTGGCTGAATTCGCTTCGTACAACGATTCGCTCGAGGAAGTGTTCGAAAACCGTGAGCAGATTGAAATCTCACGCTACTACGAGAAACTGCCGAAGCCAACACTTTTGGCAACCCAGGAGTTCATTGAGGGCAACGTTTACTTCCGCGACCCGTCACAGGACAACAATCAAGAGCAGGCGTAATGATACAACGTAAGCAATCGTTGTTCCTCTTGCTCGCTTTCATTGCCACGGTGGTTTGCCTTTGCTTACCTATAGCAGAGATAACACCGATGGGAATGGGCGGAAGCATTAAGCTCTACAACCTCTGCATCATCACAAGCGCAGGTGCCAACTACTCCGTATGCGGATTGTTCGGCATCCTCGCAATGAGTGCAGCACTCAGCTTGGGAACAATATTCCTCTACAACAACCGAAAGCTACAGAGCAAGTTTTGCGTATGCAACCTATTCTTACTCATAGCATGGTACATCGTACTGGGAGTGACAGCACGCAACACATCGCCTGTTGACTTCTCTTTCAACTTAGCTTTCGCAGCGTGTCTGCCTGCCATAGCTGCCATTTTGGTATTCATGGCTCGCGCTGGAGTGATACACGATGAGAAACTCGTGCGTGCAGCAGACAGAATTAGATAAGAACTTTTATAATTTACATACTACGACAAAGGCTATGAAGCGATAGTGCTTCACAGCCTTTATTGTTTTGTAGCCATTGAACCATGCTACAGTAGCACGGTATAGTTGCTTTCGCAGCGTTGGAACGATGCTACCATAACAATTAGTTCAACTTACAGCTTCAGCTTCTTCTTCACTGGCTTACTCTCATTGCTCATGCGGTCGAGTGCCGTCACAACGTATGTATAGCGTGCAGTGCCGTCAACGTAAGGCAACTTATAGTGCTCTTTGTCGGTGATAGTAACTATCTTTGCAGGATTATCCAAATTGATTTTCTCACCCTTCTCAAAGCGATAAACGACATACTTGTGCACCTCATCATCCCAATGCTTAGCCTTAGGCTTTGTCCAGAACAACACGTATCCGTCGCTTGTCCACACCGGCTTCACCTTCTTCGGCTTCTTCGGAGCCTTCGAATCGATGAAAGGCATCAGTGGTTGCAGGGCTGGATAACGCCAATACTTATTACGGAGCATTGTGCCGTAGTTGCCTACATTGTCTACTGCAGCCTTAGCATACCAAAGCACGGTGCCGTCTACGTTAGGCAACTTGGAGTGCAACGCAAACTTAGCCGGCATCTGATTTATCTTCGGGTTGTCCACATCAGCAAACTTCGCTGTGCGCTCCACGTCTTCACCGATATACAACGGACGTGCCGATGCGTAGCGGTTCCACCACTCTATCAGTGTCTTATAGTCGGCTGCGGTATGACCAATCTGCCAATACAACTGTGGCACACTATAGTCAATCCATCCGTTGTTCACCCACAACAGTACGTCGGCATAAAGGTCGTCATAGTTCTGTGTACCTTTGGTAAGGCTGCCCACCTCTACTCCATCGCGTTTGTTGCGATAGATGCCAAAAGGCGATATGCCGAACTTCACCCACGGCTTCAGACGGTGGATAGCTTCGCCACACTCCTTAATGAACACGTTCACATTGTCACGGCGCCAGTCCTCACGATTGCTGATGCCATTGCTGTTCGCAGCATATTCGCGGTCGTCTGGTATCTGCAGCCCAGCTACTGGGTACGGATAGAAATAGTCATCCATGTGTATGCCGTCGATGTCGTAACGCTCGACGATGTCGTTCACCACCTTTATAATATACTCGCGGTTCTCGCGCATACCTGGATTAAGAATGAAGAGTCCGTCGTAAGGGAACACACGTCCCGGATTGGTCATTGCTATGTGTTTCGGGTCGAGACTCGAAGTGAATTTAGTCTTTGCACGATATGGGTTCAGCCAAGCGTGCAACTCCATGCCACGCTTGTGGCACTGGTCGATCATCCACTGCAGTGGGTCCCAGTACGGTTGCGGTGCCTTACCCTGTACGCCTGTAAGGAAGCGGCTCCACGGCTCAATATCACTCTGATAGAGAGCATCGCATTCGGCACGCACTTGGAAGAAGATAGCGTTCACGCCATCCTTCTGCAACTCGTCGAGTTGATAGGTCAGTGTCTGCTGCATCTTCTCGGTAGACATACCGATGAACTGCCCGTTCACGCACTGAATCCACGCTCCGCGAAACTCACGCTTTTTAGGCGTGTAGCCATTACTGGCAGCAAACAGATTGGCACAGAAAATCAGCAGTGCCAAGAAAAAGATTTTTCTAATGTTTAGATTGTTTGTCATTATGATTGTACTGATTATTTATATTTCATTTTCATCGTGTTGAATAACAATCACAGAATTAGTTTTTAGAGGTCAATCGCTTTATAACGCTATATGCATTATATAATCCGAGCTCGCCAGCCTTGCTCAAGTCGGCAATGCCTTCCTGCTGCGAGCCGTTCTTTATGCGCGCCAATCCTCGGTTATAGTAAGCCTCAGCGAGTCCGTTGTCGATATTTATGGCACGTGTAAAGTCGTCGATGGCGTGTGCATAGTCCTTATTGACGAGCAGCGCACAACCGCGGTTGTAATACAGGAACTGGTTCTCATGGTCGAGCATGATAGCCTGATTGAGGCAGTCGACAACCTTTGAACGATTTAACGCAAACGTCATATCATGATTAAGCCTGTCTTTTTCGACAGTGCTATTCGACAATACAGTCGCATTGCTAAACTCGTTAGCCATCGACTGGCAGTAGGCTTTATGCCAAAGAGCCAGTACGGATGTGCAGTCCGATCCGAGTACCGTATTAAGGTCGCTGAGCGCAGCGTCATAATTCTGCGTCACACTCTCTGCCACAGCCCTTTGGATGAGCAACGGCATGATACGCTTCTCGCTATGCTCGGAATTGATACGAGTCGACAGCGAGTCGACAACAGCAAGATAATGTTGCGAGAGCGTCTCGTCAAGGCGCTGCTGCTTGTTATTAACATAGATAACAAGCGATGGGTTGCGTCGGTTGAATGCGTCTACACTCGGCACAAAAGGCTGATAAGAGCGCACATCATTAGCGTAGCGCACCAACGAGAGGCAGAACATCGGCAGCGGTTCGTTGCCAGCAACACGATTCTGTACACGTCCTCTATAATCGCTCTTGTATTCATGCTCAGCGGAATTGTCATCGGACACTACAATTTGGTTATATTTCTCCATGTCTATCTCGCTGCGACGGCGCATCTGCTTCGCCTTAGCTGCGCTCCAACGCATCTGTTTGCCCACGCGCTTGTCCATCTGCGCCTTCAAGATGCGGAACTCGTCGAGTTCAGCCTTAGCCGTCATACCAAGACGGCGATAGCAGTTGGCACGTCGCGAAAGACCAGTCCAGAAGTTTGGAAACTGATTGATAACCGTTGAATAGTCGCGTATGGCAGCACGCAGATTGCCTGTCTTATCAAGCAATATGGCGCGGTTGAAGATTGCGAGCACATTCTTTGGCTCCATGCGTATCACATAATCGAAGTCCTCAATGGCACGATTGTCGTCACCAAGGTTCATGCGGAGCAGTCCACGATTGTAATGAGCAAGAAAGTTGTCGGGATCGAAATCTATGGCGGTGTCATAGTCGGACATCGCGCCACGCAGGTTGTTGGTATTATAGCGCGCCAAAGCACGGTTGACATAGTTGGCAGCGTTTTTTGGCTTCAGGTGTATCACCTTACTAAGATATGTGTCGGCATTCTTCCACTCGGCACGCGAGAGAGCAATCATGCCACGCATGTTCCATGCATCCACATCGTATGGAGCCACCTGCAGAGACTTGTCGAGCCATTTATCGGCAGTGAGTGTGTCGGCTTGTAAGAGGTAGACCTGCGCCTTTAACGAATAGGCACTGGCATATGACTTCCAACGTGTGATAACAGTATCAAGGTCGAGCTGCGCCTGAACGTAGTCCTTGTCCTCAATACGACAGAGCGCACGGTTGTACCACGCTGTTTGGTTCTGTGGGTTCAGATTTATAGAGCGTGTGTAATCGTCAATGGCTTGTGCATAGTGCTTCTGACGAATGCGGCAGAGTCCGCGCAACTCGAACATATTAAAGACATACGGATTAAGTTCTATCGCCTTAGTCACGTCAGCCTCAGAGCCCGTATAGTCGTCGAGATAGAACTTTGCAAGTCCGCGATAAAACCAAGGCTCGTAGAGATAAGGCTTTGCAGCAAGAGCTTGGTTGAAATACTGAATAGAAAGCACATAGTCCTCATAGTACAATGCGCTCTGCCCCGAGATAATAAGACGATTGGTGTTGTATTGCGCCCGTATCTCATGCAACGGCAGAATAGCAAGTAATATAAGGACTATGATATGCTTCATAAAATAATATGTGTTTATTTTCTGGGTATCTTCGTGCGATAAGCGCAGCGGAAACGACCTTGCAGAAGGTCCTTAAGCTTACCGCGAATCATCTGTTTGCGCATCGGCGATATACGGTCGACGAACACTGTACCCTCCAGATGGTCGAACTCGTGCTGCATCACGCGAGCCAAGTAACCTTCCACCCATTCGTCGTGTTCTACGAAGTTCTCGTCTTGATAGCGTACATGTATGCGTGTCGGACGCTTCACATTCTCGTGTATTCCGGGCAGCGAGAGGCATCCCTCCTCCATCGTCTTCTTCTCCGAATTCTCATCGTACTCAAGGATGTGCGGATTGATGTATGCGTGTCTGAAACCCTTGTACTCTGGATAGTCCTCGCTGAGTACATCAATATCAATAACAACAACGCGAATATCCAAACCAACCTGTGGAGCAGCAAGACCGATACCGTCGCTTGCGTCCATTGTTTCAAACATATTAGCTATCAATGTCTGCAATTCGGGATAGTCAGGAGTGATGTCCTGAGCCTCTTTACGTAAGACAGCGTTGCCGTAAGTATAAATAGGTAAAATCATGATTCTGTTATTTTCCCTTCATCCGAAGGTAATCTTGTAGAATGATTGTGGCACTTATTTCGTCGACAAGTGCTTTGTTCTGACGGGCCTTCTTACTTATGCCACTATCAATAATCGTCTTATGAGCCAATACAGATGTGAAGCGTTCGTCGTAGAACTCAACAGGAATGTCGGGAAGCGTCTTGCGCAACTTGGCTACAAACTGCTTCACACGAGGAAGGTTCTCGCTCGGCTCGCCGTTAAGTTGTTTCGGCTCACCCACAACGATACGTTCTACGCTCTCACGAGCCACGTAATTCTGCAAGAAACTCATAAGTTCGCACGTAGCAACTGTCGCCAATCCGCCAGCTATGATTTGTAGCGGATCGGTGACAGCTATACCCGTGCGCTTCTTTCCATAATCAATCGAAAGTATTCGCGCCACTATATTAATAATGTTTTAGAATTATTTCTTGTAAAGAAGCCAAGCACCTGGGTACTGACCAATGAGCTGATCACGAGACTGTGCAGCCTCTCCCTTTGTTGCGAATGTAGCAGCAACAACGCGATAGAGGTTACGATCTGAATTGAATACAATCTGCGCATTGTGACCAGCTGCCTTCAACTGGCTCTGCAAGCCTTCCGCATTAGCCTTCACGCCGAAAGAACCAACAACAACGCTGAAGTTGTTCAAACCAGAACCATCAACAAGAGTAAAGTTCTCCGAACGTACTGCTACGTTGTCAGTGTTGTCTACAACTGTTGTTTCCGTTACAGGTCGCTCTACGAGCGGAGCTACAACCGGCACTTCTTCTTGAACAGGTGCGACTGGCTGCTCTGCTGGTTGCTCCTGCTTTGCTTGAGCCTTCTCGTAAGCCTTCTTGTATGCGCTTTCGCTTGATTTACAGCTTGTAAATGCCAATACAGCACAGAGACCTGCGCACAAAAACATATTCTTCTTCATATTCTTAAATGATTTAATTGATTTATCGATTGTCGTTTTTATACATTTTGATGCGAAATTACAAAATATATCATAAACAAAGGACTATCACGTGCATAAAGTTTGTTAAATAGGGCTGACACAAAATTTTTATTAAAAAAGTTGCAAAGAAATTACTTTATACAAAAACTTTTGCTATATTTGCACTATCATAATTTATTAACTTAAAATTAAAAGACATGAAAGCATTAGGTTACATTGGAGCATTCCTCGGCGGTGCACTCGCCGGAACTGCATTAGGAGTTCTTCTCGCCCCAGAAAAGGGAAGTGAAACACGTACACGCATCGGTGACGCTGTTGGCGATTTCTGCAAGAAACACAACATCCGCGTTAGCCGCAAAGAGGTTGAGGACCTTGTTGATGATATCAAGGACGCAACTGACGACGAAATTTAATAACAAGCAACGAAAGCAAAACGTAAAGCAAGATGTTCTCAACAGATAAAAACATAGAGACCATTGCTGAGCTTATCGAAGCTGTCAAGAATTACATCGGGCTTCAAACAAAATATGCGAAGCTCGATGTAATTGAAAAGATTGTGCGACTGCTCACAGCACTTACTATGTTGGCTGTGCTATTGTTGCTTCTTTTCATCGGACTAATCTATCTATCCTTTGCAACAGCTTACGCGCTCGCACCACTCATTGGCACAGCGTTGGCATTTGCCTGCGTTGCGGGTGGTTATTTTGTTATGCTCTTTCTGTGCATGATATTTAGAAAAAGATGGATTGAACGTCCACTCGTAAAGTTTCTCGCTGGTCTGCTGATGAACGAACAATAATCAGCATCACTTTTATACACATACGTTTATGTCACAAATCGAACCCATTGAACTACCGCAGACTATCACCTCGCTCGAAGACATTTCTGCATACAAGGATAGTTTACACAAACAAATTGAACAAGAAGAAGAGCGTATAGCCAACAAGTGGAACGACCTGTTTCACAAAGAAGAAACTATGCCTCAAGGCAAAGCTCAGAAGTTCGCAAAGATGCTGAGTTTAGGTACAACTATGTTCGATGGAATGATGCTCGGTTGGAAACTTTACCGCAAATATCAAGAAGGGGCTTTCATATTGGGAAGAACAAAAAAGAAGCGCAAGTAAACCCTACGCTTCATTCTTAATTAGTCATTATTCATTATTAATTCCTAACCCCTAATACTCAACATTCAGTTTAAGCCCATCGTACGCCAACGTAAGTCCATTTGGCATACGTTTGTTTGCCTCATCATATAGTCCGATGTGGTGGCATACATGCGTTATATACGTTTGCTTTACACCTATCTGTTGTGCAAATCTCGCTGCATCATCAACCAATTGGTGTGAATGATGCTCCTTCTCAAAGCGCAAAGCGTTCACCACAAGCGTCTCCACACCTTCGAGATACGGAAACTCTGTATCACATATTGTCTTCATATCCGTGATATAAGCGAACTTGCCGATGCGAAATCCGAGTATCGGCATCTTGCCGTGCATCACTTCTATTGGCATTATCTCCAAATCGCCTATGTGCAAAGGCTCGTGCGGACGCACATTATGTAGTTCAAGACGTGGCACTCCAGGATAAAGATGTTCTTCAAAACAATATGGCATAGCCAATCGCACTTGCTCACATGTCTTCTCGTCACCATACAAATGTATTGGTCCAAACACAGAGAACGGGCGCAAGTCGTCGATACCTCCTACATGATCGTAATGTATATGTGTGAGTAGTATGGCATCCAATGGCTTGAATGGTAGCGGCATCAGCTGCTGGCGTATATCCGGACCGCAATCGATAAGCACACGTGTGCCACCTGCCGACTCAATAAGAGCTACGCAGCGCAGACGACGGTCACGCAGATCGCTACTGCGACACACCTCACACTGGCAGCCAAGCGACGGTACGCCACCAGACGTGCCAGTACCAAGCAATGTAACCGTAATTGTATTTTTGTTTGACATCATTCGTAATCATTTACCAGTGACTTGTCAGCACATATATAGCCGTATCTGCCAACTCGCCTACTTATATAACATTCACTTCTGGATGTATCTCTATGCCGAACTTGTTGCGCACGTCTTCTATGATACGCTTATAGAGCGCGACAACCTCCTCACCCGTTGCTCCGCCACGATTGACGAGTACAAGTGCCTGACGGTCGTGCACTCCTGCCCTACCGAGCGATGCACCTTTCCATCCACACTGCTCAATCATCCAGCCTGCAGGAATCTTAATATGTTCAGCATCCACAACGTAATGCGGCATACCCTCATACCGTGCAGCAAGACGTTCATATACATCGCGTCCAACTACAGGATTCATAAAGAAGCTGCCGGCGTTACCCATAACCTTCGGGTCCGGCAGTTTTGCCTCGCGTATATTTATGATGGTCTGACGCAACTGCTGCGCTGTCGGCTTACTTATTCCTTGCTCCTCAAGCGAGTGGCGTATATTGCCATAGTCGAGGTCTGGACAGAAATTTAACGAGAAGCAGTATGTCACGTGGGTTATCACGTAATGGTCTTTCCACTCGTTTTTGAAACGGCTCTGACGATAAGCATACTTGCAATCCTCATTTGTCATCTCCACTACGTTGCCCGTAGCAATATCCACAGCCTCCACCTTTGTTATCAAATCCTTTGCCTCAACGCCGTATGCACCTATATTTTGCACCGCACTAGCTCCCACCTCGCCTGGTATCAGCGAGAGGTTCTCTGCTCCATGCCAACCATTGTCGACAGCGTAGGCTACGATATCGTCCCACGTTTCGCCGGAGCCACAACGCAGCCATACCTTCTTATCGCTACGCTTCACCACTTCACGTCCCTTAATAGCCGAATGAAGCACCGTTCCTGTGAAGTCGCGAGTGAGCAGTAGATTGCTTCCGGCACCGATGATAAGTAGTGGGCGGTCTGCTTCCGTAAGCGTGCGCACAAATGTCTGCACATCGTCTACATCACCAAACTCCACAAAGCGACGACACAAACCAGCTATACCGAATGTATTGTGCGCAAGTAGATTATAATTCTTGAGGTCTTTCATCACATTATAAGTTTCATTAGTTTCCAGCCACCATCTTTCTTGCGAAAAGTTAGTTCTGTTTCTATACCATTAGCAATGCCTCGTATCACGAAAATCTTCTGATTACTCTTCGTATATTTCTGTCCATAAAGTATATTATAAATCACCTTATTGGGCAGTTCGGGAGCAAACGATAACCACTGTTCGGGTGCGAGAATGCCATTCATTGTCTCAAAATCGTCATCAGGACTCGGTCCGCTGAACTCCAATGGGTCATTAACGCTTGCCACCTGGAAAGCGGTATCGTTCACAAATTCCTGATAGAAATGCAAGAACGAAGCGTTCTTACTCTTAGCCAGACTCTCGTTGCGTATGGAAGTCATCATCCACAGACCACGTCTGCGCTCAAAGACATATTGCTTCATACTATACTTTGGCAGGTTAATGCGCTCCACTACGACGTGCGAGATAGAGGTATCCTTCACCACTTCCATTTGGTGCTGATTGTCAAATATCAATGTATAGAAGTCTTGATTCATAAAAAAGTGGTCAGTCTTCCACGCTTTCCTTGCAATGTAGGTTTTCTCCTTACCAGTAAACACGGGCAGTGGGAACACGATGCGCTTGCTTTGCAACTTACGATTGGCAGCAAAGTTAAAGAAAAAGTCGTCGAAGAGTTCGTCTGCGGCTTTCGGCATTGGTGTCGCAGCAATAATTTCATCTTCTATAGAATCCACCACAGCGGTTGTATCGACCGTAATAATGGTGTCGCTATCTACGGCAGATGTGTTTTTCTCGGTGCATCCAGAAGATGAAAAACAAACGATGCCCACCAAAATAGCGAGCACTACGAATAAAACTGATTTTCTCATACTACAATCTATACAATTGACAGGCTTTACAAAGCCCTCAAATTTTTGGCAAAAGTACAACTTTATTTCGATAAACTTCTTTATTAGACTAAAAAATATTACCTTTGCAATGATTTTTATATGTTAGTAAATAAGCTATATAATTTTAATTATGTTAGAAAAGATAGAAGAGCTTCTTAAGGAAGTGAACAATCTTAAGGCGTCAAATGCTGAAGAGATTGAACAACTGCGACTGAAATACCTCAGCAAGAAGGGCGAGATTACAGCTCTTATGGCTGATTTCCGCAACGTAGCTGCGGATCAAAAGAAGGTAGTCGGCATGAAGATTAACGAGCTGAAGCAGGCTGCCATGCAGAAGATTAACGAGCTGAAGGAACAGAATGCTGAGGCGGAGGAGTCGGCTGACGACATCGACTTAACACGCTCGGCTTACCCTATAGCTCTTGGCACACGCCATCCGCTTACCATTGTGAAGAATCAGATAATTGACATATTCCAGCGCATGGGTTTCACACTTGCAGAAGGACCGGAGATTGACGACGACTTGCACGTATTCACGAAGCTTAACTTCGCAGCAGACCATCCGGCACGTGACATGCAGGACACATTCTTCATCGAGCAGAGTGCCTCAGAAGTGACCAAGAACATTCTTCTGCGTTCGCACACATCAAACGACCAGAGCCGCATCATGGAGCGCCAGCAGCCTCCAATCCGCGTCATCTGCCCGGGTCGTGTGTATCGCAACGAGGCCATCTCAGCACGCGCTCACTGCTTCTTCCATCAGCTTGAGGGTCTTTACATTGATAAGAACGTGTCGTTCACCGACTTGAAGCAGGTGCTTCTCACCTTCGCACGCGAGCTCTTCGGTCCGGACACAAAGATCCGTCTGCGTCCGAGCTACTTCCCCTTCACAGAGCCAAGCGCAGAGATGGACATCTCTTGCCACATTTGTGGCGGTAAGGGCTGCGGTTTCTGCAAGCACACTGGTTGGGTAGAGATTTTGGGTTGCGGTATGGTCGACCCGAACGTGCTCGAGGCTTGCGGCATCGATAGCAAGGTGTACACCGGCTACGCTTTCGGTCTTGGCATCGAGCGTATCACCAACTTGAAATATCGTGTAGCCGACCTGCGTATGTTCTCTGAGAACGATGTACGCTTCCTCGACGAGTTCGTTTCTGCCGACTAAAAGCATACATTATATATAAAGCAACTGGAGCAAAGTCCGATTGTTGTACATTATACAACGAACGGGGCTTTACTCCAGTTGTTTTTTATGATAACTGCATATCTTTTTTATTATATAGCAACATTTTAGGCTAACTAATTTCGGTTTGTGCTCAGTTTGTGCTAACTTTGTTGCTAACTATGCACTCAAACAATACGATAGAAAAGAGTTTCACTACAGAACATGCCATGCTGTTCTTCAAAGAGATTGAAGAAGTGGCTACAGGCAGCTTCGCCATTCATGCGAAGTACGCTATGTTGCGCGATATATTCAAGCGCATCGTGAATCAAGCACTCTCACAAACAAGTATTAACTTTATAGGCTTATTCGCCAAGGTCGACTACCTTATGAAGCAGTTGGATGTGCCCACTGACACCGCTCAACTAATTCACAATACACGGCGAATGCTTAATGCCATACACACCACATCAGAAAACGAGCTGACCACTTCGCTTCCGTACGACCTAAAAGCAACGACGTTGCTCGTAGAGTTGTTGTCCGAAAGTATGGCACCCACATCGCTAACAGCCTACTTCCCTGCTACCAACCGCAAACGACGTTGGAGCAAACTCGACGCTAAAGTCTTGCGCTGCGTCGTCGAACATTGGGACGATCAATATATCTACGCCACGGAGGAACAGAATGCTTCATCCGTGAAGGTGTGTTATGGTACACAGAACGAGTATCTATGGTTGGGAGGAAAAGCCGATTGGTCATACTTGAAACAGATTTTGCATAAAAACACACAAATCAACCTCGTGCATATTCGCATCGAGGACGGCGTGTATATGCCCGAACTCATCATCTACGAACCCGATTATCTGATAGATATCACCGCCGTTGCCTCGTGTTTCGAGACCTACGCAGAGTCGCCATACGTCCACTTGCTCAACATGTTGAAGCCACCACCCAATACCGTACATATACACTTGGGTAACCTCGCTGGACAATTCCTCGACGAAACAATACACAACAAACACATCTCCTTCAACGAGAGCATTATCGACTTCTTCCATCACAACGCGATAAGCCTCACTTCATGCGAAGACCTCAAGGATACACAGACCGTGGCTCGCTTCTATAGCGATGCACGCCAGCAGCAACAAAATATAGCGAACCTCATTGGCAAGGTATTACCACAAGAGGTTAAAGAGTTCGATGCACGTGCCGTAGTGCTTGAGCCAACGTTCTTTAGTGAGGTATTGGGTATTCAGGGACGACTCGACTTGCTGCACGTAAAGAATGGTGACATCACCATCATCGAGCAGAAGTCGGGCAAGGGTGCCTTCGTGCCTTTCCCCACCGACGATTTCAATCCCAACCGCCCCGAACCACAAGTGAAGCACCTTGTACAGCTCTCACTCTACCGCGCCTTGTTCAACTACGAGTTCGGCAAGCGTGCCGACCAGTTGCGCCACTTCATGCTCCTCTACTCAAAGTATTCTGAGGGATTGGTATCGATAGCCAATATGCCCCAACTCACCTTGCGCGCCATACGTATGCGCAACCTTTTGACGTGGCTCAACATTAGCTGCACAAATGACGGCTTCAACATTCTCACCTCACTAACACCCGAGATACTCAACCGTAACCATCTCACAGGACGATTGTGGGTTCAATGGGTGCGCCCCGAACTGGAACGCACTCTCAATCCTATAAGCCAAGCCTCAACCTTAGAGCGTGCCTATTATCTGCGTTTCCTGCGTTTCATCAGCAAGGAGCATCTGCTCTCAAAGATTGGCAACAAAACAAAAGACGACAGCGGATTTGCTGCCGCATGGCTCGACACGCTCGAAGACAAACGTGCTGCGGGTAATATCTACGAAGAATTAACCATTGAATCGTTCGGCGAGAACGGCGATACTATCGAGCGTTTACAACTGAAGTTCAGTACTGCACGTTCGGTAGATACTTCCAATTTCCGCTTGGGCGACATCGTAATCCTCTACCCTTACCGCCACGGCGAAGTGCCGAACGCCTGCGCCCAGATGGTTCACCGCGCATCTATCAGCAACATTACAGAAGCAGGCGTAGAGGTGGTGCTGCGCAACCCACAAACCGACCATCGTCTGTTTCTTTCTGCCGAAGACACACGCTGGGCGATAGAGCACGACATGTTTGAGTCGTCCGTAAAATCGCTATACAGTGGTTTGCACAGTTTTCTCTCCACACCTCAACCACGCCGCGACCTTATCCTTTGTCAGCGCAAGCCGACTGTCGACGAAAGCATTACGCTCGCAGGCGACTATGGTGCCTTCAACCAGCTCGTGCTACATGCCAAACAAGCACGCGACCTATTCCTCGTAATCGGACCTCCAGGAACGGGCAAAACATCGTTCGCCTTGCTCAACATACTCAAAGAGGAGCTAACCAACCCCAACGCCAACGTCCTGCTCCTCTCCTACACCAACCGAGCCGTCGACGAGATATGTAGCAAACTTGTAGAGAGCAACATCGACTTCCTACGTATCGGTTCGGAGCTCAACTGCGAAAAGACATTCAAACCCCACCTGCTCTGCAATCGTGCTACGACTTGTCCCAACGCACACGCTGTAGCCAATCTCATCAGCAACACACGGGTATTCTGCGCCACAACGACTGCGCTCAATGCCAACATCCACCTACTGAAGATTAAGCACTTCGACCTCGCCATAATCGACGAAGCCTCGCAGATACTCGAGCCTCATCTCATCGGTCTGCTCTCGGCACGCACCTCCATAACTCAAAACTCAATCAGTCGTTTCGTGCTCATCGGCGATCATAAGCAGCTACCTGCCGTGGTGCAGCAGACCGCAGAGGAGTCGCAGGTGGACGAACCTGAGCTACACGCCATACACCTTACCAACTGTCGTCTCTCGCTCTTCGAGCGTCTGCTCACTAACTGCAAGACCACCGACGGCTACAACCCACACCTCGTCTACATGCTCACGCGTCAGGGACGCATGCATCAGGAGATAGCCGAGTTTTCGAACATCGAGTTCTACGGCAGTAAGCTCGCCGTCGTGCCGCTACCCCACCAGACGCTACCGCCAGACACGGATGTGACAGAAAGCACTCCACATTCAACACTCAACACTCAACATTCAACACTCAACACTCCGAACGGAATCGTTCAGATGTTGAACGCCCATCGCATAGCGTTCATCGCCTCGCCACGTGTGGGCAATACTACGGCAATGAAGACCAATCAGGTCGAAGCGGAGATAATAGCAGCTACAGTGATGCAGATATTCAGCAGCACAGCCGACAGTTTTGACGAAGCACAGACCATAGGCATAATCGTGCCCTACCGCAACCAGATTGCTACAATACGCAACGCTATCGACGCTGCCTATCGCACGATATTCGGCAACGCTGACAGCAAACAGGATGAAGCACAACGTAACAAACTTCACAACATCACTATCGATACCGTGGAACGCTATCAAGGTTCGCAACGCGACTATATCATCTACGGCTTCACCGTGCGCCACCCCTATCAACTCCGCTTCCTCACAAACAACACATTCGAGGAGGACGGAATGCGCATCGACCGCAAACTGAACGTAGCCATGACTCGCGCACGACTGCATCTGATTATGGTGGGCAACCCCGAAGTACTTCAGCAGGACGAGACGTTCAGCCGACTCATCAACTTCGCAAAACAGAGAGATGCCTACTACGACATACCTGCAGAGAAATATTGCGCAGGCAACTTCCTTGTGAATAAAGACAAAGAATAACAACTAAAAACACATAGCAATATGAACACAATAACCATGCTCGGCACGGGCAACGCAACCGTCACCCAATGCTACAACACCTGCTTCGCCCTACAGACCGACACCACCCTACTGCTCGTTGACGGCGGCGGGGGCAACGGCGTACTCAGACAACTGAAGAAAGCAGGTATCGGCATCGCAGACATACATCATCTCTTCGTCACCCACGCCCACACCGACCACATACTCGGCGTGATATGGATAATACGTATGGTGGCGCAATGTAAAGGCTACGAGGGTCAGCTCCATGTGTATGGCAACGACAAGGTGCAGCTCGTGATACGCACCATCATCGACATGATTCTCGCCAAGAAACAGCTGGCAAAGGTGGCAGAGCGTGTGGTCTTCCACGAACTGCACGATGGCGACAAGTTCGAGGTGGGCGACATCGGTATGCAATGCTTCGACATCCACTCCACGAAGGAAAAGCAGTATGGTTTCCGTGCCGAACTGCCCGGAACTACTGTCGCTTGTCTCGGCGACGAACCGTACAACCAGCAGAACCGTCTCATGGTAGAACACGCCGACTGGCTGCTCTGCGAGGCTTTCTGCCTCTACGCCGACCGCGAGGAGTTCAAGCCCTACGAGAAGTCGCACAGCACGGCGCTCGACGCCGGCAAGCTCGCCACCGAACTCGGCGTGAAAAACCTGCTGCTCTATCACACCGAGGAGAAAACACTCGCCACACGCCGCGAGACATACACACGCGAAGCGGCACAACACTTCAAGGGCCGTATCATTGTGCCCGACGACCTGGAAGAAGTTCTGCTGTAAACCATCCGTAGCGGAGGTCTCCGGCCTCCGCAACACCCAACAAGACAAGCATTACACATACTTACATAAGCGTATCCGACATGTTTCGTATAAGTAATAAAAACAAAAGAACTATCGTTTTTATTACTTATACGAAACAAAAATGGTATCATAATCGAACCAAAATAGTTGCTTGGTCTTTACCCAACATCGGACACCGAACGCAATCTGATCGGACACCGAACGCAATCTGATCGGACGCCGAACGCAATTTGATCGGACGGCGGACGGAATCTGATCGGGCGGCGGACGGAATCCGATCGGATTGCGTTCGGGTGACGGTGAGAAAAGCTTACGATAGAAACTTCAGTTGCTTAACCAATGTTATATGGCAAAGTTACACTTCATTACTTTTTTGAAGACTTGCACCTACAATGATGGAAAGAAACAACTCAGCACCACCACTTGCCGTATGTTCGTCAACTATTTCGAAAAGTACAATCACCGAAATAATACTATTGGTTTTAAGTTTTTTAAAATAAAAATTACGCTAAAATCTGCCGAATAATTTAAAATGAGTTATTTACGAACTTTTCACCTCAACTGACACGGTTAATTTTCTGTAATTATATAATGTGGCAGAATCGTAATTGCAGAAAAAGACGTATTTTTGTAGCTAAATATTCAGAATAGCTAATGAATAAAGAAAAACACGACTTCTTCCTCCATTCCAATGAGGTGAACCACATCAGCAAGGAGGATTACGACAAGATAGAACTGTTGGTGAATGCGACAAAGGCTTTTGCCCGCAGCACCTACCAGTGCGTCTATATCATTGACTATTTTCATCAGGACTTCATCTATGCATCAGACAATCTCGCTTATCTCTGCGGATTGGAACCCGAGCAGTTGATGGAGGCTGGCTATCAGATGTATATAGACCACGTGCCGGATGCCGACCTGCAGATGCTGCTCGAAGTGAACAAGAAGGGTTTTGACTTTTTCAATGAATTGCCCGTAAGCGACCGTCTGGACTATACCATCTCGTATGATTTTCATCTTACCAATGGCAATAATAGTCGATTGATTCATCATCACCTCACCCCTATCCTCCTTTCTGATGACGGAAGAATATGGCTTGCTCTTTGCACCGTATCGTTGGCAGCAACCGATGAACCAGGACATATCATCATACAGAAGAATGGTGAGCGCAGTTATTTTGAATATTCCACCTCGCGCCACAAGTGGGAAAAGAAAGAAGGCATAACCTTGAGCGAGACAGAGAGAGAAGTATTGAGATTGTCTGCCCAAGGTTACACGATGAATGATATTGCCGACCGACTGTGCAAATCGGTTGATACGATAAAGGCTTGCAAGCGCAACCTTTTCGCTAAGCTTGGCGTGAAGAACATTGCCGAAGCGCTGTTTCATGCCACAAACTATCAGATGATATAATCAGAATCATATCTCTTCCAACAATGGCGAGAGATAGAACTTGGGGAAGTATTTCACATCCTTGCCTTCCGCAAGGTTCGAGAGGATGTTGGCACAATAGCCGGCGGCAATATATGCCCCGATGCCCAGTTGTGGGAAAGATGCCTCAGAATAATGCCTGATGGCTTCATCCACCCAAGGCACAAGCATTTGCCAGAACATACCATACTGCGAGATATACTTGCCCAGTGAGCAACGGAAATCATCCGAACCTTTTTTCACTACTTCGCTGAATGGATAGCCTTTCGGTTTCTCTACAGCGAGAAAGGCAGCCTTGCCAAAATTGACGGCATGGATAACTGTAATGCCCTGCTCCTTACATTTCTCATCGAAAGCGAAAGAGGCTTCGTTGTCATGCAAGGTTGCATTCACCGCATACCGGATGCCCGACAAGTCGCATGCATCCACATCTTCCACCGTCAGCGTATCCTTTTCTATGCGATAGATATGAAATCTATCTGTATGCCGAGAAATTTCATGGAAGTCATGGCGCAAGGCACAGGAAGCTATCAAGCTTCCCATGTCTGCACCACTAATTAACAATTTTATTGGATTGTTCATTTAAAGAGAGATTTATTGTCGTTACACCATTATTGGATGCCGTAGATAGACATATTACATTCTGTTCTTCTGGCTTTTTCCTGCACCCGTACCCTTATACTTGCTTCTTGTAGTGTTGAACTTATATCGTACAGTAAGCGACACTTTGCTGGTTGACTGTTTATCAACAATCATGTCCTTCATTTTGCCATAATGCGCACTCATGTGGATGTCGTCTGTTCCAAACAAATCATAGACAAAGAGCTGGAACGACAAACGATCCTTCAAGAAAGCCTTATATATAGATACATTTGTACAAAATCTTGGCTTATACGAATATATATTTCTTCCATATCCTTTTGTGGTATACGTCATCATCCACGTTAACATTGCCAACTTGGTGTTGAAGGTGTTGTTAAAGTTGAATACTGCCATAGGTTTGTTGGATATTTTGCCATTATGTGCATCCATATCAAGCCACTGTTTTACCAAAGATGCCGTAAATGAAGGATACCAAATGCCAAACGAAGGGCGTAAGTTGATGGAAGCATCTACATGATTATATGCCTTTCCATTCACAGGCTTAAGCAGTCCTATTGCAGGATTGTCTTTGTAAGTCTCCACATTCGACATCATCGTATGCGAAGTATGGCTGTAGGTCATATCGAAAGTCAACCATTTGTAAGCCAACTCGTAGTTGAGATTTTTGCTTATCTCAGACACTAAGAATGGATTTCCTGTTTCATACGTGTAGCGGTTGTCATACTGTATGCCGCTGCGCAAGTAATGATAGGAAGGGCGGTCGATGTCGGTAGCATAGCTCAGCTGCATCTGCACCTTGCCTACAGGCATCGACAAGCTGATGGATGGGAACCAATTGCCGTACGACTTGCTTTGCCCAGGCACATACTTGCCATATTCATAGTAGTTGAAGTCGATGTACTCGTATCTCAGTCCTGCCTCCATGCTCACGTTTCCGAAATCTCTTGAATATGTCAGGAATGAAGATGCCATGCTTTCTGTAATACGGCTGTCATCATCCGACACGAAGTTGGTTGGCACAACCTGATACTTGGATGTGCGATGCGTGTTGGAATATTCACCACCCAAAGATAACTCACCACCCAACAATGGGTAAGAAAGCACCAACTTGGAAGCCAACAAACGATATTTCTTATCAGTAAGGCTATGAACCGTCTGGCTCTGTGCGTCCATCCCCACCTCCTGATATTGCTCTTTTGTAACAACGTCCTCGTTATTCTTCGACCAAAGCCAGTCGGCATTGAAGTCGATGCCGAGTTTGCCAATCTTTCCGACATAGTAAACATTGCTTGAAAGCGTGCTCTTCTGCTCGAAGAAATTAGCGTGGCTGTCAGAGCTTTCTGTCTGATTTTCGTCTTGCCATATAGCAGTAGTCATATTGGCATCGCAGGTCTGTTTCGGATTTCTCAGAAAGCCAAAGTTGGCACCGATAGAATTATTGGCATCCAACTGGTAGCTGGCATCCAGGCGGAAGTTCATCGCTTCTACCATACCTACTTGTCTGTTTTTACTCTTCTGTATCCAAGTCTTGTCAAGATAAGTCTTCTGCTGTAAGTCTTGATTGTTTGGCTGGTACTGCTTTGCTCCAAAGGCGTATGCGCCCAAATCCAAGCCATTCTTGCGATAGTTCATATTCAATTGGCCAAATCCACCGAAGTTTTTCTTCTCATCATATTCACCTGTGGTTGAGGCGTCAAACCCGAAGCCATCGCCCAGTATCTTCTTCGTTGTGATACGGATGACCGCCCTGGTGCTGGCTGCGTAACGGGCGCCAGGGTTAGTGATGACTTCCACCGACTTGATGTTATCGGACTGCAAGCGGTCCAGCTCACTTCGGTTTCTCATCTGTCGTCCATTGATATAGATAACAGGCTCACCACGTCCGAAGACCTTGATGCTGCCATTCTGGGCAGACACTTTAGGTATGCGGTCGAGCAGGTGCTCCATTGTTCCTGCCTTCTCAAGTACGGATCCGGCAACGATTGTTGTCATTCCGCCATGCTTCAGGATAGTCTTAGGCAGAGATGATTTTACGACTACTTCACCAAGCGTCTCACTGTCCTCTTCCATCTTTATAATGCCCACATTCTCGTCCTCACAATCCTTGCAGACGGTCTTGTAGCCTACAGATGTCACCTTGATAATTCCGCCGTTGCAGTAAGAGTCGATGACAAAGCTGCCATCCTCTCCACTCACTGCGCCCTTGACGAAAGCCGAGTCTGTTCTATTCAATAATACTACATTGGCAAACGCCAAAGGCTCGCCATTAGTATTCATCACCTTACCGGTGATATTCTGCGCCATCATCTGCGTCATAGCCGAGAGGCACAACGCTGTAGTAAAAATTACCTTTTCCTTCATATTGCTACTTTTTGCTTGCTTCATTTATTTTTCTGCTGCAAAAGTATAATCTGAATGAAAAAAGCCTTTGACACAAAAGTGTATTTCAGAGATGGGTGGCTAAAAAATTACACTTTTGTGTATGTGAAAACAAAAATCCATGCATAAGCCCATTTGAAAAAGTCATTTTACAAAAACGTCCTATTGATTGTTATAAGTTACAAAGACCAAATATAATCTGGACTTTTTCAAATGGGCTCAATATATTACAGCTCTGGAATCCACTTATTTCTATTCTATATTCTATAAAAGTTTATGTTGAATAAATAAAGTGCTTGGCCAACAAAAACCAAGCTATATAATAATAGCGAAGCCTTGACCCGAAAAAAAAGGTCAAGGCTTCGCTAAATGTTCTGTTTAATATTAATTACTAACTCTCCATCATGAATTGCATCCTTATGGATGTACGCACAACCTATTTAATTGTACCAAATGGAGGTATTATCACGTGGATAACGATTCTCGTCGTCGTTATAGACGTTGTCAAGCTCAAACGATTCGAAATCATAAGCTCTTTTTACACTCTTCATCATAAGACCTCCTATTCTGACTGCTGTCTCTAAACAGTCGTTAACAATCTACTTACGGGACGCGAGACTACATCCTCGTCTTTCATATTGCGAAGATAGTACTTATTTTTGAAAAATGCAATATTTTTTGAACTTTTTGTTACTTTTTCAAAATAATTTAAATCAAATCGTAATACACAATACAACTTATTGGTTATTTCAATACTTTTTTGTAACTTTGGATAAACTTTTTTAAGAAACCAAATTCATTCATCATCTAAAAAACAAACACAACAAATCGCATGATTACAACTATCGCAATCCTTGCCGTAGCAGCAGTATTCTTTGCCATGGGAAAAGTACGCTCTGATCTCGTTGCGCTATGCGCACTTGTCGCACTACTCCTCACCGGAATACTAACACCTCAAGAAGCATTATCCGGTTTCGCCAATCCCGTAGTCATTATGATGGTCGGACTCTTCGTCGTAGGAGGAGCCATCGTGCAGACCGGACTGGCTAAGAAAGCAAGTGGCAAACTGATGACTCTGGCTGACGGCAACGAGTTGCGACTCTTCCTCCTACTGATGATTGTAACGGCTCTCATCGGAGCATTCGTGAGCAACACGGGCACAGTGGCACTGATGATGCCCATCGTGGTGAGTTTGGCACAAAAAGGCGGCATCAAAGCAAGCCGACTGCTTATGCCTCTCGCCTTTGCAAGCAGCATGGGCGGTATGCTCACGCTTATCGGTACACCGCCTAACCTTGTGATACAAGAGGCACTGACCGAAGCAGGCTATGAGCCACTGAAGTTCTTCAGTTTTCTGCCCGTAGGCATCGCCTGTATAATCGTAGGCATCGTAGTACTGCTGCCACTGAGCAAGCGTTTCCTCTCGGGCAACGAGAAGAAAGAGAACGACAAAAAGAGCAGAAGAAAAACACTGAGCAGACTGATGGAAGAATATCAGTTGGCTGAGAACCTTTCTGTCTTCACCGTTGCGAACGACTCATTGGCTGCTGGAAAGACACTCGCCGAACTGAATATCCACCACCGCTATGGACTTACCGTGCTCGAGGTAAGACGCATAAAGAAGTCGCACACGCGCATCATGAAAGATGTAGAGCAAAAACTGGCTGGTCCAGACACACTGCTCACTGCTGGCGACATTATATATCTCAGCGGTAACAAGGAGACAGCAACACGTCTCGCTACCTATTTGAAGCTGACCGCTGCTTCATCGCAGAACCTCACCATCTACGACATCGGCATTGCGGAGGTGGTGCTGATGCACTCGGCGCGTCTATGCGGTAAGTCGATAAAAGACTCGGGCGTAAGACGTATGTACAACGTGAATGTGTTAGGCGTACAGCGCGGTGGCGACTACATCACGGAGAACCTTGCAGACCTGAAACTGCGCGAGGGTGACACTCTCCTCATACAGGGTCGCTGGAAGAATATTGCACGCATAGCTAACGAGGCGGATGGTATCGTGGTGATTGGTCAGCCTCTGGAGGAGGCAGCTCACGTAACGCTCGACTACAAAGCTCCGCTTGCAGCGGCTATCATGCTGCTGATGATAGCGATGATGGTGTTCGACTTCATACCCGTAGCACCCGTAACGGCAGTAATGATAGCCGGACTGCTTATGGTCATCACCGGATGTTTGCGTAGCGTAGAAGCAGCCTACAAAACAATCAACTGGGAGAGTATAGTGCTGATTGCGGCAATGCTACCCATGTCGGTAGCGTTGGAGAAGACCGGAGCATCGAACATGGTGGCACGCCTGCTTGCAGACAACCTCGGCGAGGCGAGTCCGTACGCTCTGCTTGCCGGTGTTTACTTCACCACATCATGTCTCACAATGTTCATCAGCAACACCGCCACGGCGGTGCTCATGTCGCCCATAGCACTCACTTCGGCAGTGGCAATAGGCGTAAGTCCCTACCCCATGCTCTTTGCCGTTACGCTCGGCGCAAGCATGTGCTTCGCATCGCCATTCTCCACACCGCCTAACGCCCTCGTGATGCAGGCTGGCGGATATAGTTTCATCGATTATATCAAGGTGGGATTGCCATTACAGATAATAATGGGACTGGTGATGATCGGTGTGCTGCCACTCATCTTCCCGTTCTAAGGTAGGGGGTGCGTGGTACGGGCAAGATGCCCATACCTCCTACTTTTTACTTTTAAACGCACTGCGAACAATCGGAATTGCTATTAGAAACGTAACGACATCGCACACAGCCTGGCACATGGCGATACCCATCAGTCCAAACAAATGCGGAAGGATGAGTATGAACGGAATGAAGAGCAGTCCCTTGCGCGCTGATGCAAGCACATTGGCGCGGAACGGGCGGCGAGTGGTCTGCAGCATCATGTTACCAGTCATGATGAAGGCGTTGAGTGGATAAGCAGCCAACTGCCAGCGCAGCGTAGTAACACCGACGGCTATCACGATGGGGTCATCGCGGAAGAGGCGTACAGTCGCCTCGGCGAAGTATAACACAACGCCCGACACTATGACAAGAAAGACCGTGCCTGTCACTACCGTGAACCAAAAGCCTTGGTGCATACGCTTATAGAGTTGCGCTCCGTAGCAATAGCCACAGAACGGTTGGAAGCCCTGACCAAGTCCAACAATGACGCACATAACGAACATCGTGACACGACTGACTATGGACATTGCCGCAATTGCTGCATCTCCATAATCGGCTGCTGCGAGGTTCAAGAGCACAACTGCTATGCTTGCCAACCCTTGGCGTGACAACGACGGCGAACCACCATACACTATCTCCTTCACCAAATGGAGTCGCAGCGAGAAACGACGCAACTGCAGACGCACCGCAGAAGCTGAGCTACGACTACACATTATATATAATATAAGGAAGCTTACAATCTGTCCGACGACTGTAGCAAGTGCCGCACCACGCAGTCCGAGCGAACAAACGAAGATAAGCACGGGGTCGAGCACCACGTTCAGCAGCGCACCGGCAATGATGCCCCACATAGCGTGGCGTGCATTGCCCTGCATACGCAGCTGACTATTGAGTGTGAAGGCGGCTATCTGAAAAGGAGCACCAAGCAGGATGATAGCCATGTATTGCTCGGTGTAAGGAAGAATGGTGGGAGTACTGCCTAGCCACAGCGACAGAGGGCGCAGTAAGAGGAGTCCGCTGACGCAGACCACTATGCCTACAAGCAAAGCATAGACGAGTCCGGTGGCAGCCATGACGGAAGCATTGTCGCGCCGTCTGGCACCCAACTCGCGCGACATATAGCTGCCGCTGCCCTGTCCGAAGAATGCTCCTAGTGCCTGAATGAGGCACATTAATGAAAAAACGACACCTACTGCCGCCGTAGATTGTGTGTCAATCTGTCCGACGAAGTAGGTGTCGACGATGTTGTAAAGGCAGGTTACAAGCATGGAGATTATCGTAGGCACCGCCATCGTCAGTATAACACGATAGACAGGAGCTTGGGTGAGGAAGCGGTAAAGCCCCTCCCCCGATTTTCGCCCCCATAGCGATGGGGTTCCTATTTCCTTTTCCTTGCTTTCCAACACTTTTACATTATTAAATATGCAGATTAAAGTCTGCACTGAATCTAATCTTTCAACGAATAAACAATTGTGGTCACAACGCGAACCTTCTTGATATAAGGTGTGCTCTGATCGCGGTCTTCAATGGAGAACTGTCCTTGGTCGGCTGAGACAATCTTGTTGAGTTGGCTCTTTGAGTTCTTCGCAAACTGTGCAGCCGTCTTTTCCGCATTGGCAATAGCCTCCTCCATCATCTTCGGTTTCATCTCCTTGAACGATACGTACTCGTACTTCACTTGGTTTTCGTAACCTCCATCGACGATGGCTACGCCCTCCTTCAGCAGTTCGCCCTGGCGAGCGATGATGGAGCGTACAAGCTTCACGTTGCGTGATGTGACAGTGATGACCGATGTGATATTGTAGCGGTATGTGCGCTGATTGTTGCTGTACTGGTCGGCATTGAGGTCGATGACGCTCGGCGCATTTACGCTTATCTCCTCAGGCTTCACACCATTGGCAGTAAGGAAGTGCTTTATCTTCGACTGCGTATCACCCAGTCGCCTGTAAAGCTCTGGCAAATCGTTGCCAAGTTCTTTCGACACAATAGGCCATGTCACCTTGTCGGCATCCACCTCTTTTTCTGCCAATCCCTTTACGGACACCTTGCGGTCTTTGTTGGCGAAATTGTCAATACCACCCTTGATATTAAAACCAAGGATAACGATGCTAAGCGCAATGAGTGCTGCGCACCAGATAGATTTGTAACTGTTCATATTCAGGGGTTATTTGGTTAATACAAGATACTATTTCAAAACACAGAAGACTCATGTATTAAGTTTCTACCACTCGCATCGGTCGACGCAGACATCCGCATCGGTCGACGCAGACATCCGTATCGGTCGACGCAGACATCCGCGTCGGTCGACGCAGACGTCCGCATCGGTCGGTGCGCATTGTCTTTACTTTGCTGCGCACTCCAAAAGTGTCTGCACGATACGCTCTGCCGAGCGGCCATCCCAACGCTCAGGTATGCCACAATGTTTCCATTTGCCGTCCACCATGCGTGCCATCTCCTCACCAAGCAGCACTGGGTCTTCACCTACAAGCACATTAGAACCAACCTTTACGGTCTCAATGTGCTCGGTGTAGCTATTGAGCGTGATGCAAGGCACGGTGTTGAACGTAGCCTCTTCAGCCACATTACCGGAGTCGGTTACTACACCAAGCGCATTGGCTGTGAGGTAGCCGAAGTGGAGATAGTCGAGTGGCTCAACGATGTGCAGGTTCTCGAAGAGCAGCGGGTTCTCGTTGACGATGCACTGCACGGCATCAGCAGCCAACTGGCGCAGCGGAGCAACAACGGGGATGTCGCCCGTGTGCGACATCATACTCACGAGTAGCGCACGCAGTTCGTCATCGTTGCCGATGATAGCCTTGCGGTTGAGTGTGAACACTATGTATCTCTTCTCGGTCAGACCAAGACTGTCCATCACTGCAGGACGAGCGAAACGCTGATGGTTGAAGCGCAGAGTGTCCATGAGGATATTGCCAACCATATATATCTTTGACGACTCGGCACCCTCGCGTGTTGCAGCACTGTTGCCGCCGATGCCTGCCGTGAAGAGCAAGTCGGAAAGTCCGTCGATAACGAGACGATTTATCTCTTTCGGCATAGAGATGTCGAAAGAGCGTGTGCCTGCCACAAGATGCGCCAGACGAATGCCCTGCTTCTTCGCAACGATGGCAGCAGCCATTGTAGACGCGAGGTCGTCAACCACAATCACCACATCCGTCTTATGCTCCTGAAGGTAGCACTCAAAGGCAGACATCACCTGACCTGTCAGTTCGTTGAGGTTCTTACACTCCACGCCTAAGCATACGTCAGGACGACCAATCTGAAGGTCGTCGAAGAGCGACGGTTCGAGTGTAGGGTCGTCCTCACGACCAGCATACACGAGACTGTGACTTACGCTTTTGCCCTCAGCCTTAGCTTTGACAACGGCGCGAACGATTGGGGCTATCTTTATGAAGTTGGGACGTGCGCCAACAAAGATACAAATGTTCATGTTCATTTATGTTTTCTTAAATTCTTTTACTTATCTCCAGTTTCCTTAAACAATTCCTTTATTCCACCAAGGCTGCCCAACATGTTCGTAGCCTCAAACGGCAGGAATACAGTCTTTGTCTTGTCGCCCTGAGCAAGTTCCTCCATCATCTGGATGTACTTCTGAGCGAGCAGATAGTTGGCAGGGTTGGTGCTCTTGCCCACAGCCTCCGTAATCTTCTCTATAGCGATTGCTTCAGCCTCTGCCTTGCGGATGCGGGCCTGCGCCTCGCCTTCTGCACGCAAGATTTCCTGTTGCTTAGCAGCCTCAGCACGATTGATGGTAGAAGCCTTCTCGCCCTCCGACTGCAGGATCTGCGACTGCTTTTCGCCTTCTGATGTAAGGATTGCCGCACGCTTGTTGCGCTCTGCCTGCATCTGCTTCTCCATTGCCTGAAGCACGCTTGACGGCGGAATGATATCCTGCAACTCTACGCGGTTCACCTTGATACCCCACTTGTCGGTAGCATCATCGAGAACGGCGCGAAGCTTAGTATTGATGGTATCGCGAGAGGTAAGGGTCTGGTCGAGCTCCAACTCGCCGATGATGTTACGCAGCGTTGTCTGTGTGAGCTTCTCAATAGCGTTCGGAAGGTTGTCAATTTCGTAGACAGCCTTGAACGGATCAACTATCTGAAAATAAAGCAGCGCATTAATCTGCATCTGGATGTTGTCCTTCGTGATTACGTTCTGCTTATCAAAGTCGTACACCTGCTCGCGAAGGTCGATAGTGGTTGAATAGCCATAGCGTCCACGCACACTGACAACGATGGTCTTTGCACGGTCAATGAAAGGTATGATAATGTTTACGCCCGGACTAAGCGTTGCATAATACTTACCAAGACGTTCGATGATTTTTGTCTCGCTTTGAGGGATGATGACGACTGCCATCTTTACAAAGACAACAGCAAGCACTACAAGTGCAATAAGAAAGATTGTCATAAACTCCATAGTGTTTGATTTTTAGTTGTTAATATTTAGTCGTTTATATTTAGTTGTTTATTGCTAACATTTAAATACTCAGCTTACGCTTTTTCAACTTTCACAATGATGCTCTCTCTACCAATGATACGCACCTTCGTACCCACCGGCAGATCCTCCGTCTCGTTAGACTCCGCCTTCCAATCGTCACCGTCGAGCTTCATACGGCCGTAATCGCCAGCCTTAATGGTCTCCGTCACCTTGCCCACTCTACCGATGATGGCATCGGCATTGCTCTTGCGCTGACCGCCCTTGGCATCAAGCATATGTACAAGATGTGGTCGGATGCAATATATAGACAACACGGAGAATACGGCAAATATTACCACCTGTGCCCAAAACGGCAGAGCGAACAAGGAGGCGACAAGCGCACACACCGCACCAATACCAAAACAGGTGATATAGAAATCGCCTGATGACAATTCCAAGACAAGACACACCATTGCAAGTACTGCCCAAAGAGTCCAAAGATTTTGTGCAAGATAATCAATCATAAGCTTTTGTTTTTTATTTTTGGTAAAATTACACAAAAACGGCGAAACACTAAAGAGATTTCTGCGTTTTTTATTGCATATAGTGAAAAAAGCATCTACCTTTATTATATTATTTGTACCTTTGCACGTATAACATACAAACATAATGAAAGCATATACATATATAAAGAAAGGTGAGTTTGCCTTAGTTGACAAACAAAAGCCTGCAATTATCGAACCTACAGATGCCATCGTACACGTCACATTAGGAAGCATCTGCTCAAGCGACTTGCACATCAAGCACGGAAGCGTACCAAGAGCAGTACCTGGCATCACCGTAGGGCACGAGATGGTGGGCATCGTAGAGCAACTCGGAACCGACGTGAAAGGCTTCAAAGTTGGCGATCGCGTGACGGTAAACGTCGAAACATTCTGCGGCGAGTGCTTCTACTGTAAGCACGGATACGTGAACAACTGCACTTCGCCGCACGGAGGATGGGCTTTAGGTTGTCGCATTGACGGCGGACAAACCGAGTATGTACGTGTACCATTGGCAGAGCAAGGACTGAACCGCATACCCGACAGCGTTACAGACGAGCAGGCCCTGTTCGTGGGCGACGTGCTTGCTACTGGTTATTGGGCTGCACGCATCAGCGAGATAACCGAAGAGGATACTGTGCTCATCATCGGAGCAGGTCCTACGGGCATCTGCACACTGCTCAGTGTAATGCTCAAACAACCGAAGCGCATCATCGTCTGCGAACAGTCGGAAGAACGTCGCAACTTCATTAGAGCACACTACCCAGAAGTTCTGATTACAACACCAAAGGAGTGCGACAACTTCGTAAAAGCCAACAGCGACCACGGCGGTGCCGACAGAGTGTTGGAGGTAGCCGGAGGCAAGGACACGTTCCAGCTGGCTTGGCAGTGTGCACGTCCCAATGCTATCGTAACAATCGTAGCCCTATACGACGAGGCACAGACTTTGCCCCTGCCCGACATGTACGGCAAGAACCTCACGTTCAAGACGGGCGGTGTAGACGGCTGCGACTGTGAGGAGGTGCTGCAACTCATAGAACAAGGAAAGATTGACACCACACCACTCATAACGCACCGCTTTCCACTCAGCAGAATAGAAGAGGCTTATCAACTGTTCGAGAACCGGGAGGATGGTGTTATCAAAGTGGCTATCTACAACGAATAACGCCACTGACTCCATTGCAACAAAAAGCAGACTTTATTTTGCAATGCGCTTAATTTGCACTAACTTTGCACTTACATCACACATATTACGAAACAAATATAACAAACAAAATAATGGAAAATAAGACAAACAAGCTCATCGCAGCACAGTATCAGCTCTTCACAATCAGCGACAACGGAGAGCGCACACTCGTAGAGGAAACCACAAAGGAACAGCCTTTCGTATTCATCACTGGCTTCGATGCAGCTTTAGATGCTCTTGAGGAGCGTCTTGAAAACTTGAATCGTGGTGATAAATTCGATTTTGAACTCGAGAAGGAGAAGGCATTCGGAGAGTATGAACCTTCACGCGTCATCGAACTCAACAAGGAGATGTTCATTGTCGACGGACAATTCGACAGCAAGAATATATTCAAGGGAGCACAGATTCCTCTGAAGAACGAGGACGGCAACTTCTTCATCGGCACAGTGCTCGAAATTGGTGATGCTGCTGTTAAGGTAGACCTCAACCACCCACTCGCAGGCAAGAAACTTAACTTCAAGGGCTATATCATCGAAAACCGCGAGGCTACAAAGGATGAGATTAAAACTATGCTCAGCCACATGAACGGTGGCGGTTGCGGAGGCGACTGCGGTGGTTGCGAGGGTGGATGCGGACACCATGAGGGTGGATGCGGACACCACGACCACGAAGACGGATGCTGCGGACATCACGAGCATAAGGGAGGTTGCTGCGGACACCACCACTAAAACGTTCCTGCAGATTAATGCAGATTGAAGAACAAACTAAAAAGCAAATATGCACAATACATTCGGAACACTATTCACTCTCACCACATTCGGTGAGAGTCATGGCGAAGCTATCGGTGGCGTGGTCGACGGAATGCCGGCAGGCATTATGATCGACATGGAGTTCATACAAAATGAGCTCCGCCGTCGTCGCCCTGGTCAAAGCCATATAACGACACAACGCAACGAGCAAGACCAGGTGGAACTGCTCAGTGGGGTGTTCGAAGGGAAGTCAACTGGCTGCCCCATAGGATTTATTGTGCGCAATACAAACCAACATTCTGCCGACTACGACGACTTGCGTAGTCTCTTCCGGCCTTCACACGCCGACTTCACATACACCTGCAAATACGGCATACGCGACTATCGTGGTGGCGGACGTTCGTCGGCACGCATCACCATAAGTCGTTGTGTGGGAGGAGCACTCGCCAAACTCGCATTACGACAAATGGGCGTAAGCATCACTGCCTACACATCACAGGTCGGTAATATCATCCTCGACCGCGACTACACTAAGTACGATTTCGCAGAGATAGAGCACAACCCCGTACGTTGTCCCGACCCCATCGCAGCAAAACGCATGGAGCAACTCATCGGCGAGATGAAAGCCGTGGGCGACACCATCGGTGGTGTGGTGACGTGCGTAGTGAAAGGCTGCCCGAAGGGTATCGGCGAGCCCGAATTTGGCAAGCTTCACGCAATGCTCGGTGCTGCAATGCTCAGCATCAACGCTGCAAAAGGATTCGAATATGGCGAAGGTTTCAACTGCGCTACTGCACGCGGCAGCGAACTGAACGACGCATTCATAACAGAAGATAGAAGCATACGCACCGTTACAAATCATAGTGGGGGCATACAAGGAGGCATAAGCAACGGTGAAGATATCTACTTCCACACAGCGTTTAAACCAACTGCAACCATTCTTCAAGAGCAGACAACTGTAGACAATGCAGGCAATCCTGCTACTCTATGCGCCAAAGGACGCCACGATCCATGCGTGCTACCACGTGCAGTACCTATCGTAGAAGCCATGGCTGCAATGGTAATCTTGGATTATATTATGCTCAACAAAGCAACAAATTCATAGAAAACATAAGTTTTATGAAGTTTTTTATTCTTGTTAATATATTTTTACCAACAATATTGCGCATATAACAGAAATATTCATTATATTTGCAACCAGTAATTTAGGGCTTGTGAAAGTCTTGAATTAACTTAGTTAAGTCTAGTTTAGTTTTTGTGTTGGTTGAGGGCAGTTTATTGGCTGCCCTCAATTTTTTTAACGAGCATCAACCACATTCAGGTTATGCTTCTCCACATTGTCCACCATCCACGCCTTACGATACTCCTTTCCTTTTACAAACAGCTTCACATCCTGCACATCCACCTTCTTCACATTGCGGAAATACATGCCCCAAACTGGAAAAACGGGCCACTGGTCAGTAGGACGGTTCTCGAACCATGCCGGCAATGCAGGATCATCGATGCCATCAAACTCCATATCGCAACGACGCATCACCACACAATCGGTAGGCGCATTACCCCAACTCTTCACCGATAGTGCCATACGTGTTATGCCACGAGCCTCAAGGTCTTCCACCAATAAACGCCCCATCGTATTGTCATCACTAAGCGTAATGCAGAGCGGTGTTAGAACATAGCTCACCTTGTTGCGCAGAATACAAATTTTATCCATGCGTCCCGGAGCCTTACCCCATCCGCCAGGCTCAAGATTTACAGCTGCCTCAGAACGTGTGCGGTGCGATGTGATGTGTTCAAACTTTCCAGGACCATATATCTCGTTATCAGTAATGTCCAAGCCTACCGATGGCATAATCATACGTATGCCGTTGCACGAAGAGTTTAGCACGTTGTGGTTGATGCTCATGCGTTCCCAGTAGCCACCCGCAATAGCATCGTCGCCAGTGTGCATCTCGCAGTGCGCAATCTCCACACGCTTCGCCCCACGGATGTGTATGCCGTCCCATCCGCCTTCTATATATAGATTATGAAACTGCGACTTTTCTATCTGGTAGCCCAGAAAAGCATAGTTGGCAGAGCGCTTCACACTGAAACCTTCAAACTTCATATGCTTGCAACCAGCCATCAGCACGGTATGCGGACCGCGCATGTGTTCCTCACCAAGCGGATTGCGCACATCAGCTCCGTCAATGCATCCCTTACCCTCAATGCCAGCATTACTCACACCGATAGCAAACACCATCGCCTTAGACCACTGCGGATCGGTGGCAGAGTTATAATTCACCGTACCTTGCCCACTCTCGTAGCGCGAGAGGTCAAGCGTGGTCTTCAAGGAAGCATAAGCATCTATATCCTGCACCCCCTTCAGCACAGCACCCTGCTCAAGAAAGAGCATAACACCCGACTTCAGATATATCGACCCCGTGTAATATTCACCACATGGTACAACCACGCGTCCACCACCCTGCTCGGCGCAATGCTCTATGGCGCGGTTTATCGCCTCAGCATTGTTCACCGACTCATTGTTGCCCACTGCGCCAAATGACGCAATACTCACCACAATAGATAAAAGAAAACTTATCATACTTTATTATTTATATAGATTATACATTCTTATTATACCGATTTACGTTAATAGCATGTATGTAGCACTATTCATACGAATAGCTACGTTACCATCAAATGGTGTGTAAAGATACGAATTTATTATATAATTCGCCTACAGAAGAGAATTTAAAGTAAAGAAATCAACTTTTTCGACATTTTCTTCAAAAAAGTCACAAAAACATTTGGCAGTTTCATCAGAAACCACTACCTTTGCACTCGCTTTTAAGGAACAACACTTAAAGCTTTAAGCAATGGCTCCGTAGCTCAACTGAATAGAGCATCTGACTACGGATCAGAAGGTTGCAGGTTTGAATCCTGCCGGAGTCACAAAAAGAGGATATTACTTCATGTAACATCCTCTTTTTTGTTATACATATCCACCATTTGCTATATATTCCGGATCAAATAATATTGTTGTGTTTTTAACAATCCAATATTATTGTTTATCTTTGCGTCATGAATAGAACTCAGCCCAT
>PPYF01129455.1_pt1 | contig 98471 bp, 99 predicted proteins | sample 1559871 | NCBI WGS metagenome assembly PPYF01 (sample SAMN08240021, study PRJNA423297) | Human gut metagenome, whole genome shotgun sequencing project.
CGTAACCGTGGAGCATATCGCAACAAAGCACCAACCTACGCATTTAGGGCCTTAAAAAGCCCTATATTTCAAGGTTTTTTCCGCATAGTCGGCGGGGTATGTGAGTGTTTTATCCTAGCCTCGATTCTTTTCTACGCGGAATACTGCCATATCAAAATCAGCTCCTTTCACAGTGAATTTGGCACCGCTGCAAGACCGGTGAGCTTGCCCGGCTGATAGGGACACTCTGCATAGACGCAGAATTGATATTTCCAATCCGGGCGATAAAAGCGGCAGGTGCCGCAATCCTCCGGCGCGTCCGCCCCGCCGCCGTCGTAGTGATCGAAACCGGGCTTTTCCTGCATCAGCCGTTCAAAGGCCCGATTCTGGCCGGAAGTAAAGTACATAGTGTCACCTCCTTTCCTTGGGCAAAAAGAAATGCCTTTTTCGTCGCAGACTTACGAAAAAGGCATTTCAGGTGTGATTATAGAGATGTTTAATTGTCTTTAGATTTTTGAAAAGTCCCGGTTTTATGCGGGTTTGCGCTGGTTGTGCTAATCGGAACGAAGCTACATCCTCTGCCAACTCCTGATTGATCTCTTTTGTCTTGTCTGGCAAAGTAAATGTACCGTCAATAATTCCTGCGTACTGCGCTGACTGGGACCATTCGTAGCACTCATAGGCACGGGTGGCCAATCGTGGATGGGTTTCATCCTGCACCAGCATCAGCTCCATCAGCTTGTTGGATTTTGAATCGTTGACAAAGGATTTTAAGTCAAGCGCCTGTTTCAGAAATTCTTTCCGATCCACATTCTTGCCATAGCCGTTGATCCGGAGCAATACATCAATGGTTTTGTCCGCTGTTCCGTCACAGAGAGCAGCAGCTCGGTCTGCGGACAACTCACTGCAACGATCCCAGAATAGAAGTGCCCTCACTAATGTCGGCGTGAGATATTTGCCAATGGCCGGAATACGCACTAACGGGCTTCGGTCTATACCACCAACCAACTGCGCTGCAATGGAGTGATAAAGGGAATGCTTGCAGGCAATGTGGCCGCATTCGTGCGCCAGAACACTGGGGAGCAGATTGAGCGGAAGTTTATTCACAAGCCCGGATGTCACATAGATACAAGGGTGAACGCTGCCAAATGTTGCTGCATTGGCCCGCTTGTCTCGCACATAATAAAGCTCCGGGGTATCAATGCCAAGCTGCTCACAGATTGGGGGCAAGAGGCCGTATACCTCCGGCATCTGGTTTTCGCCGAGACGGATCGCGGTCGATAGAAGGTCGATTTTAGCAGCCTTCTCATCGTAATTGGCAGAATACGATTCCAGAAGCTTTACAAACTTCGGGAATTGATTCAAAGCATCTGCGGCTTGCCTGTCCAAGTCGTGCACATAGAGTTCGGCACTATAGGCCATGTTGTCACGCCCTTTCCTTTCAATTTACTTCTTCTGTTCAGTTTCAAATTCGACAATGTCGTCCAGCTTGCAATCCAGTGAGGTGCAGAGCTTTTCCAGCACATTCACCCGAACATCTTCGTTACGCCCCAGCTTTGCCATAGCGTTAGTGCTGATCCCAGCCAAATGCGTCAATTCAGTCTTGCTGAGATTTTTGTCGATCATCAGCTTCCAGAGCTTTTTATAATTTACCGACATAATAACTCCTGTGTAATGGTTTGATTTCTAATAAGACCACCATACCACAGGCAATTGAGAAAATCAAGATAGTCTTGAGATTCTCAAGATTACGGATTGGAGCATAGTTTATGCCGCTGAAATCAACGAAGAAGTAACCAGACCAGGAAAACGGCAAATGAGCCCTTTTGGCAAGCGGCCGTCCGGCGTTTCAGCAGCACGCAAAGCGCTCCGAGGGTAGTGATACCACCCCCACCCAAAACGCCCCGTGTTTCGGCGTGTGAGCCCTTGTGTGCCCTCGCAGGAACACAGGCGGGTGAAGATAGCCCCCCCGGCAGTTTTGCCCGTTTTGGGCCCAATTTTCAGTGCACCGAAATCGGGGCAGGAGAAAGGCATTGGCGCTTTTCTGCGCCAACGCCCATTCACAGCAGCCCGCAGTGCGAGCTGCCGCAAGGGTTTGCGGGTTTTGGAAATTGACGCTTTTTTCGAGGTTCCTTACAAAGGAGGTCGATACCATGCCAAAACGACGAGCCAACGGCGAGGGCAATATCCGAAAGAGAAAGGATGGCCGCTGGGAGGGCCGCTACACCGCCGGTCGCGATCCCGAAACCGGCAAAGCCATCATCAAGAATGTTCTCGGCAAGACACAAACTGAGGTCAAAGAGAAGTTAAAGAAAGCCATCGAGGAAAATGTCGGCATTGATTACGGGCAGGCGAAAGCCTACACCGTAGGCAGTTGGCTGGAGGTCTGGATGGAGAACTATGCCAAAGTAAAACTCAGACCGTCCACATTCAAGACCTCGCAAGGTTTCCTGCAAAACCACATCAAACCCCAAATCGGCAACATCCCGCTGGCAGAATTGTCCTCTCTGGACTTACAAAAATTTTACAAACACCTGCTGGAAGGCGGGCGGGTAGACCGCATAGAAGCCAAGAAGAAGCCGAAAGGACTGGCACCCAAAACCGTCCGCAATATCCACCAGATGATTTGCTCGGCCTACAACCTCGCCATGGAGCAAAAGTTGGTGAACAAAAGTCCCACGCAGGGTTGCGCTCTGCCAAAAGTAGAACACAAAGAAATGAAAACCCTAACCGCAGACCAACTCAGCGCTTTCTTCCGAGAAGCCAAAGAGTCCGGCGTATATGAGCTCTACTACCTCGACCTTGCCACCGGCCTGCGCCGTGGTGAACTACTGGGCCTAAAATGGGCAGATGTGGACTTCGACCGCGGCGCACTGAAAATCCAACGAGCCATCTCCCGCCAAAACGGCAAGGTAGTCGAGGCCCCACTCAAAACAAAAAACGCCTACCGCACCCTGCCCCTGTCGGCAGATGCGATAGACATACTAAAAACACAGAAAAAGAAAGTTAGCAGCAGCGAGTGGGTATTCCCCTCCCCCACCGGCGGCCCCATGTCCCCGGACAGCGTCCTGCACATGCTGCACCGAGTCCTAAAACGAGCCGGTCTCCCCCGCATACGCTTCCACGATCTCCGCCACCCGTATGTCAAGCCCACGACAAAAAAATTTGCATCTTTTTTGAAGTTTTTTCGGGCAGCTGCAATAGCTGCCCGTAGCTGTTCCATACGGTATTCATGGCTCATGCTTCCTTTCCAGATTTCTCCGTTCCTAAAAAGTCCTGCGTAACATATTCTATCTCAATCCGATCCCCAGGAAAAACATATACCCTGTTGATAAGCCGGTCTATCAGCGATTGCGTCAGGACATCGGTGCTGCCTACTTCCTGAACAATTTCCCGCTGTTTCAGCCTCGCCTCATAATCACTCTGTATCTGTTTGGTCTGCGCTGTGATAGCGGCATGGACATTCTTGGCCTGTACCAGTTCCGCGTCATATACTGCTTTCTGTGACCGGTAGGTTTCCAGATCGATCTCGCCAAGCGCATACCGTTCATAAAGCTGCCGTTTGCTGTCCTGTATAGCCCGCAACTTATCTTCATGCTCGGCCTGCTGGACCGTCTGTAAATCCAGCTTATCTTTACTGCCGTCGATTCCCAACGCCGGACACATCTGCGCCCGGATCGTCTCAAAGACTACCTGCTCCAGATCAGCCATCTTTACCCGCACGCCATGACAGGGAAAACTTTCTGACACTTCGGAATGACGGCAATAAAACCATGCTCCATTTCTGAGTGACATAGCATGATCGCAGCATCCACAAAACACCTTTCCCCGAAGCAGATAGTCACGCCTTTTTTTATTGGGGAGGGAAAAACGCTTAATAGAAGTATTGGCCTGCTCAAACAATTCCTTGCTGACAATCGCGGAATGATGGTCGGGGATTTTGAACCACTCGCTTTCATCTTTGAGCTTCATGCAGCGGCTGCCGATTTCCTGCACCTTGCGTTTGCCGATTATGTAGGTGCCGATATACCGCTGATCCTCCAGCATCCGCAGGACTGTTGAACTGCTCCATACGCCGTGTGTCCTTGACACATTATAATGGTCTTTTCCGTTATCCCTCCGATACTCTCCAGGCGTGGGAATATGGAGGGCGTACAACTTGCGGGTGATCTCTGCTGCGGTATTGCCTTCAGCCGCCCATTCAAATATCAGACGGACATTTCCCGCAACATTTTCGTCCGGCTCCATACGCCCGTCTGCGCTTTTGCGGTAGCCGTAAGGACAGATAACGCTCTGGTACTCGCCCCGGCGCATCTTCGCATATTTGGCGCTTTTTGTTTTCATGGACATATCACGGCTGTAGCACTCGCTGATAAGATACTTAAAGGCAACATCAATCCCTCCGGTATCTCCTTTGAAATTGACGGTGTCAAAATCGTCGCTGACAGAGATAAACCGGGTGTGATAGAGCGGAAACACCCGCTCGATGAAATAACCGGTCTCAATGCTGTTGCGTCCAAACCGGGATAGGTCTTTGACAATGATACAGTCGATACTTCCTGCCTGCACCATCGTCAAAAGCTCCTGCACTGCGGGACGTTCAAAATTCGTACCCGTATGGCCATTATCGACAAACTCCAAAACCTCGCCATTATCCCATTCCGGCAGCGACATGGCTTTTTCCCGCAGGATAAGGCGCTGGTTCGGAATACTCAAACTTTCTGTCTTAATATCCTCCACGGATAACCGAATATAAAGGGCAATTACATATTTGCGCATGACTCCACTTCCTTTCCCTGAAATTCACTCTTAAAGCGGAAGGTCACATGAATATCCCGTTTGTGGTCTATCTCGATCCGCTCAATCAGCCGGTCAATCAGTTCTGCCGTAAGCAGGTGATCCTTTGCCAGTGACTTTGCATCCTTTTCCATAGTCCGGTAGCGTACAAACTGTTCGTCGAGAGCATCCATATCCCTTTCAAGCTCGGTGATCTCACCGGACAGTGTATTGATGGATTCCTCATAATCCGCTTTCAGTTCAAAGTATTCCTCGCTTGTCAAAACACCCTGTACAAAGTTCTCATATAGGCCGCGGATCAACCGGCGTTTCTTTTCAATTTCCTGCCGTTTGGATGACATCTGGCCCCTGAGTTTATCCTTTTCCTGTTTTTGCCTTGCCTCCAACTGAAAGAGGGGGAGAGACATTCCCAGGGCAACCGTCAGCTCTTTCTCCAAAACAGATGTGACCGTAGCGATCAGCTCCGTTTCCTGTATCATCACACCCTTGCAGCTATCTTTTTCTACCCGGCTGTTGGTAAGGCAATGAAACCAGTAAATATCCGGCCCTTTTTTGCGCTCCGCCCGCTGCCGGTGGAGACTCCTGCCGCAATCCGCACAGAATACCTTTCCCTTAAAGATATTGGGGGTATATGGTTTTTTTGGCACAGCCTTGCTTTGCTCGCAGACCTGTTTCCGATAGTCCTGTACCGCCTCAAAAACCGCATGGCTGATAATAGGCTCATGGGTATGCCTTGCAACGATCAGATTATCGTCTCCGGCCTGTACCTGCTGGTGGTCTACAATTTTGGTCTTGCCCTGTACCAGATCACCGGTATAAACCTCACTTTCCAGTATCTTCATTACAGTACGGGTCTGCCATTTCCCGCTCCCGATCAGCCCAGGGCTGGTAATTTCACCGGTAGTCTTTTTATAATGGCTTGGGGCAGGAATCCCCATTTCATTCAGATTACGCACAATACGGTTTAACGCTACACGCTCATAAGCCCACTGGAAAATCTGCTGCACAACAGGAGCGGCGGCCTCGTCAATCAGCAGTTTATGACAGTTCTCCGGGTCTTTCCGGTAGCCGTATGGAGCCCGTGCGCCAATATAGTCACCGTCTTTCATGGCCTGCCTTGCCTGGGCCTTGATCTTCCGGCCAATATCCAGCGAATAGGCTTCATTTATCATGTTTTTCAGCGGAAGCATAATGCCTCCGTGAAGATTGCCGGGGTCTGCCGTATCAAACTGATCTGTAACCGCAATAAAACGGACATTGTGCGTGTAGAAATACTGTTCGATATAATAGCCGGTATCAATGGAATTACGCCCCAGGCGGGATAGGTCCTTAACAATCACACAGTTGATATAGCCTGCCTCAATATCCGAAAGCATCTGTTGAAAGCCCGGACGATGGAAATTCGTGCCCGTCATGCCGTTGTCGATATAGGTATCATAGACGACAAAATCCGGTTTATCAGCAAGAAAATCATTCAGGACCAGCTTTTGGTTTTCCACCGAACATCCCCGTTTCTTGTTATCCTCCACGGAAAGCCGGATATACAGTGCTACATGAACATATAAAGATGGTACTGGCTCAGCCGTGATTACTGTTTCTTTTCTGCTCTTTCTTGCCATTTAACCCACCTTCCTTTCCGCGGCCTGTTCTACGATCTGCTCTGCCAGGGCAACCGCTTTTTTGTATTCGTCCTGATAATTAAATTCAATATGCAGCTCGTCCTTGCTAATCACGCGAATACTGCGGATAAGCTGCATGACTGCGCGGCGGTCAATTTCCTCCATCGTGGAAAACTGCATGAAGTGATTGATCCAGCGGTTCCGCTCGCTGCGGTTTTCCAATACATCTGTCAGCCGTTCCTCCCATTCCGCAACTGCCTTTTGCAGCAATTCAATGTCCGCATTGTATTTCCGCTTGTAGGATAGATATTCTTCTTTGGTAAGAATCCCGCTCACCAGATTTTCATAGAGCTTCGTCTTGAAACCCTCAATCTGTGCCAACTGTTTTTCATTGGCTCTGATCTGTCCGGCGTATTCCTGGGCCAGTTCCCGGTTGATCCGTTCCTGACTGATACTGGACAACAGCGAATCCAGAGAAGCCACATTTTCAATATGGCCCTTTAAGCTGTCCTGCACACACTCGATCAAGTCGTCCTCTTTCAGCATCACAGAGGAAGCGCAGCCATTCTTTTTGCCCGTAGGGCAATAGTAGTAGTGGTATTCCTTGTCTTTGTAGCGGTTTGTCTTACGGGTCATGCGGCAGCCGCAGCATCCACAGATCAAAATACCGGAGAACAGATATACCTTATCCGATTTAGGAGAGGTCCGGGTGTCAATCCGGCGAAGTCGCTGAATCAGGTCAAAATCGTGTTTCTGGATAATCGCCTCATGGGTGCCCTCTACACGAATCCACTCGGATGAAGGCTTATCCTCACGCTCCTTCAATTTGAAGTGGGGCGTTGTCTGTTTTCCCTGCACCAGTGTCCCGGTATAGGTTTCGTCCTTCAAAATGCGGATGATGGTAGTGGCAGACCATTTACAATCCTTACGGTCCGTATAGCCGCCTTTGGCATGGGGCATCCCGTGATTCCTCTTATAAGCCAGCGGAGAGAGAATACCCATGCGGTTCAGTTCATCAGCAATATGGGAAGCACTGAATCCTTCCAGACGCTTTCTGAAAATATCCCGTACCACACCCGCTGCATACTCGTCAACTTCCAAACTCTTATGCTTGTCGCCAGTTTTTACATAACCGTAAATAGTAAAAGCTCCAACAAAATCACCGCTGCGTCGTTTCACATCCAGGGCACTCCGGGTCTTTACGGAAATATCCCGGCAGTATGCCTCGTTCATAATGTTTTTTACCGATACGGTGAGATCATCTGCAGCGTCATTTTCCGTGTCTACATTGTCATTGATGGCGATAAAACGGACGCCGTAGGCCGGAAATACCCGACGCATATAACGGCCCGTCTCTATGTACTCACGCCCCAGGCGGGAAAGGTCTTTTACAATGACACAGTTAGCCTCGCCCTGTTCGATCATCCGCATCATTTCCTGAAATGCTGGACGGTCAAAGAGGACACCGCTGTAACCGTCGTCAATCTTTTCTGCCACAACCTCAATCTCCGGGTGCCGGGCAATGAAATCATCAATGAGCCGCCGCTGATTGGCAACGCTGTCACTTTCCACCGACTTGTCATCCGTATAGGAAAGACGGATATACTTAATAGCTTTATAAACCTGCATAAAAAAACACTCCTTTCGTTGCGCAGAAAAATCCCCGCAATTCAAGAAGTGTGGTTATGCCGTATTCAATTCCTTTTCCGACTCTTATTGTACCACGCTCTTACGGGAAAGTCAGCCCTTTTCTGGAAGAAATTTTGCTTCACCGTAAAATACCCTTGATACATTCCTCCAGGGTGGCACCGCCAGGGGCAAAGCTGGCCCGGACGGTAAAACGTCCGCACTTAAAACGGTAAGGGTTTTTGATCTGGCGCACAAATTCAGTGATTCGTTCCTCGCGGGGAAGCTCCTTATCCACGGTGACATCCCGAATGTCTACCAATGAACCGCTTCCGCCAGCAGTAATATTCTCCATAATACCAACTCCTTCCTGAAATTACTGGTCTATCAAAACCACATGAATAAGCCGGACCCGCCCTATAAATAGAAACAGGTCCGGCCCATTGTATCTGATTTCGATTTTGCTTGCCGTATTTGCCACGCCCCCCGGCAGCTCTGTCTACACAAAGCGGGGTTGCCATAGGCTGCGGCCAGCTTTACCGCATCATAGCCCCGCAGATGCCGCCGCTTTGCCAGAGCAAGCGCACACCGCAGGGACTTCCCTTCAAGTCCGTGAGAGATTGTGAAAAAGTACCATTATGATCTGCGCCGTCGTCGCGCCCGGCCTGCCACAGCCGGGTCAATGGATTGCGTGGATCGCTCGGACAGCCGGATTCATCACCTCCCTGGCTGCCTGTCTTTGCGCCGCTCCATTTGCCGCTCGGAACACAGAATGACGTACCCATAGCAACGTATATTCGGTTGTCAAAGTGCAACGAGGGCACGGCCATTATGACATTTTATAGTTGGGGTGGACCAGAGCATGTGCTGTATGGCCGCACCCATTGGACTTGTCTGCCGAATATGTCCCTCTATTATTCATTTCATTTTCGGGGGCAAAGTTGCCGTCTGTCAGGAAAGTTCTTTCAAAAACTTTTCCAAACTTCGCAGGCCGGCATTGATAGAGCGAGTAATTCGGCTCTTATGGGTGCCCTCCGCTTTTGCAATATCCGATTTGCTCATGCCAAGAAAATAGTGCGCATAAATCCGATTCCGCTGTTTCTCCGGCAAAGAGGCAAGTGCCTGATACAGCCTGGCATTTTCTTCTTTCCGTTCCAAAATATCCGCAGGTGTCAGGACAATTACCAGAGCGTCACGCTCGACATTGGCATCATAGTCCAGCGAAAAATATGCTTTGTGCCGGTATGTACGCAAAATATAAGCCGCCTCATTCAGCTTATACTCATGGAGCAAATCAGCCACTTCGTCCGGCACTTCCACAATGGTATCAGTTGTATAAAACGGGTAATAATCCCGCAGATTGATCTTTTTCATTAGATTATCCTCCAATTTCAATTTTTGAGTTGATAGGCAAAATCGAAATCAGAGGGCGGGGAGCGACAGCCAGGAGTTCCGCCTACAAGAAAAAAATCAGATAGGCTTGTCCGCCTTTCAGATATGAAAAAAGCGCGTACCTGTTTTATTTCAGGAACGCGCTCATAGGAATATTTTGTTGAGTATTGGGGAAAAGGATAAAAATATGTCGATACAAAAAGCGCCGCAGCGTTTTGAGCTGCGGCACTAAAAGATTTTCGGCTATATCGTTGTCGGTTTCTGTAGAAATATTGGACCTTCCAAATGTGCATGTCTGCCCCCATACCTGGGGGAGCACAAACAGATTAGAACGGTATTGCTTTTATACTTCCCCCAATCTGTTACTTTGGGGACATTATATAGGGTATAGTAATCAGCCTCCGTTCACCTTTTTCTCAGAAGTTAATCAAGATGTTGTAATTTCACTTCTTTTGCTGCGTTGTGTCAAATTTATATCCAACACCGCGCACACTGATAATATAATCTGGAATGTCCGGGGATATTTTGAGTTTTTGCCGCAGCCGACTCATTATGTTATGAATCGCAGTTAGTTCGTTCTCAACATATTCCTCACTCCATACATGGTAGGCTATGGTTTCAAAGGTCATTACTCGTCTTCGATTCATAAGCAATAAGTAAAGGGCATTAAACTCTCTGACCGACAAATCTACCTTTTTCCCTTGGACAGCGACCTCTCTTTCTTCCAGACAAAAATACAGATCACCTTCCCGAATTTCTGTTAAAGGTTGAGACGTATCTATCCGTGCGCCAAAAGAATCCGGGTTAGTACATGGGATGGCCGAAAAGCCCTGCTGTTGTTCTGTTTCAAGGACAAACTGTATCATTTCGCGTTTCTGCTCAACATCAAGCAAAACAAAAAGTTTCTCACCAATCTGCCGGCCATTCTCCGATAAATCAAGTACCGCTAGTTTCCCATGTCATCACCTTCCTTCCTTAAAGCGTCTTTCAATTTCTGAAAGGATTCCTCGCTGATTGCGTGTTCTATCCGGCAGGCGTCTTGCTCTGCCGTTTCCTGATCGACACCGGCAGCGACAAGCTGCTCCGTAAAGAATCGGTGCCGTTCATAAATTTTCTCGGCAATCTCCCGGCCTATGTCTGTCAGATGGAGAAAACCATCTTTATCCACGGTCAGAAAGCCACCGTCCCGCAGGACACCTACTGCATGGCTGATACTCGGTTTGCTAAAGCCCATGTGTCGGGCAAGATCAACAGAGCGTACCATGCCGGATTTCTTTTGCAGCATTAGTATGGCCTCTAAGTAGTCCTCGCCTGACGCATGAAGTTTCATCCGTTCCTCCCTTATGTAAGGCTCCATCCAGCAGATTTTTTTCGGATATTGACAAATTCCTGATAAATTCCGGCTTTTGCCATAAGCTCATCATGGGTTCCCTGTTCGCTAATCTGTCCATTAGAGATTACCAAAATCTGATCTGCCTGCCGGATGGTATTCAGCCGATGTGCAATTACAAGTAATGTCTTACCCTTGACCAGCTCATTGATTGCCTCCTGAATGTAACTTTCATTATCAGTATCGACACTGGCTGTTGCTTCGTCTAAAATTACAATCGGGGCATCTTTCAGAATACAGCGGGCAATAGAAATACGCTGTTTCTCGCCGCCGGACAAAGTAGCGCCGCCCTCGCCAACAACAGTCTGAAATCCATCCGGCAGAGCCATGATAAAGTCATAACACCGAGCTTTCTTAGCTGCCTCATAGACTTCCTGTTCAGTGGCGTCAGGTTTGCCCATGCTGATATTGTTATAAATTGTGTCTTGGAATAAGTACACGCGCTGGAATACCATGCTGATTTGTTCCATCAACTCAGCCAGCGGCACATCCCGAATATCCGTCCCGCGAACCGTTACCGTTCCAGATTTCACATCCCACAGCCGCGCCAGAAGGTTCGCAATCGTGGATTTGCCACCGCCAGACGGTCCCACAAGTGCGGTCATGGTATTCTTCTGCATAGAGAAGCTGATGTTGTGCAGGACTTCCTTGTCCTGATAGGCGAAGGCCACATCGCTAAATTGTACTTCTGGCTGATCCGGCTGTGCCTGTGACAGAATATGTTGATTTCCGTTATCGGGAAGTTCGGGCTCGTCCAAAACAGCTTCAATGCGGTCTAATGCGGCATTCATCACGGTCAGTCGGGTTGCTTCTCCATAAAGAGCTTTCAGAGGCCCAAAGAGATCAAAGACAAACAGCAGCACGCCCAAAAGATAAGCCAGGGAGAGTACGCCTTCCTGATGTAAAAAAACGGATAAACCGAAGATAGCGGCAATACCCACGCCATAGAGAATGTTTAAGCCAGTGGTCCACGGTGTCATTTTCTGCTCAAACTTCGTATTGACATCCCTTGATTTTTTGAAGTTTTCCGTTAATTCGTCAGATTTTTCTCCGAGCAGATTGTAACTTTTGATAACCCCAATTCCTTCAGCAAAAGACAAGACCGCATCCGTCAAATTCTCGCTTTGGTTTTGACGCCCGACAGCCTCCTTGAAGGAAACCTTATTCATATATTTTGCAACCAGCGATGCCAGCAAGGTAATGATTACCGCAATCAGCCCAAGTCTCCAATCCAGTACGAACATAAAAACAGCTAAAACCAAAGTAGACAGCATATAGCTCATCATGTTGCCAATGGTACTCATAGAAACTTCCTCAATGAAAACCATATCCGTACTGAGAACAGAGCTGATTTTGCCAATATTCCCCGATGTAAAGTAACCCATCGGCATTTTTCTTAAATGATTTCCCAACTCCATCCGTTTATCAGCAAAGATCATAAATCCAGCGGCACTTTGCAGACGGTCGCTCAAATAGTGAACCACTGTCTGAACCACTACAACAGCTAATAATCCAAGTCCGACAAACAGACAGGTCTTTCCAGTCAGCGTATTATCAGCAAACCCGGCAAAGACAATAAACGCCATGAAGATCGGCATTTTGGAGAGAATGGACTCGACAAATGCACATAGAAATGCAGCCTGAATACGGCTTTTATACCTCCCGGAGAGGTTCAGGATTCTTGAAATCAATGCAAACATTTATCTTCCCTCCTTTGCAGTAGATACTTTCCACTCGGCGCTGTCCTGAGCCGCTTTCCACAACTTTTGGTATTCTGGGCAAGCTTGAATCAGCTCCTGATGTTTTCCGGTTGCCACCATCTTTCCGTGATCCATAACGCATATTTGATCTGCGTTCATTATAGCGGGAAGTTTGTGAGCGATAACTACCAAGGTTTTTCCCTTCACCAGCTCCGCAATAGCAGCCTCCATTTTTTCCTCATTTTCTGGATCAGCATAGGCCGTGGCCTCGTCAAGCACTACAATCGGGGCATCCTTCAATATTGCTCGCGCCAGGGAAATTCGCTGGCGCTGCCCCCCGGAAAGCATTTTCCCCGCATCGCCCGCCATGGAGTGAATACCTTGCGGCAGCTTTTCCAGAAACTCCATACACTGGGCTTTCTTCGCCGCCTCCATTACTTCCTCATCGGTAGCATCCAAACGTCCAAGACGGATATTTTCCAGCAGGGAGGTGTTAAACAGGTACTGATCCTGAGCCACATAGGAAATGCGGCTGTTCAATGCCTCCAGGCTCATATCACAAAGTTTCTGCCCGCCAATGGAAATGCTCCCTTTCTGCGGGTCATAGTAGTGGATCAACAGTTTTGCAAGGGTGCTCTTGCCAGAACCGGATTCACCAACCAGGGCAGTTTTTTGTCCTGCTTTTGCCACAAGGGTAATATCGTGGAGGACTTCGTTTTCCGCTATTATCGGTTTCCCATCTGGGCCAGGCTGTGTCGTTTGATACGCAAAGGAAACATGATCGTAAGAAATGTTAAAATCCTGTCCGTGGAAATCATCCTCAGCAGCTTGCAGCGGTGCCGCATTTAACATCTGTTCAAGTGCCGTGATCTTATAATTCAGATTCGGAATCGTCTCCATAAAGCCCAGTGCTTTCAGGAGAGGAATCCCAATGCTGAGGGAAAGGCAGAGGACTAAAATCAAATCAGGTAAAGTGCTTATGCCACAGAGAACAAACCATGCCCCAAGAGGCAAAGTCAGAATAACAGTGCAGGGCAGCAGACTTCCGTATATCGCCATCCAGGGCCAGGCGGCCTTATACCATGCCAAGGTATAATCCCGATAGTCCGTTACATCCTTGCGGAAGTTCTCGTAAGATTCACTCTCCCGGTTGAAAACCTTGACAACCTCCATACCATTGATGTACTCAATGATCGTGTTGTTCATTTTCTGTGCAGACTGATAGTAGGGACCCATGCGCTTCATTCCAACAGAGTACATAATGACCATGGAGAGCAGGCTGATCGGGATAGAGGCCAAAGACATAAGAGCCAGTTTCCAGTCCGCACAAAACATAGCAACATAAATCACCAGCGGGATCAGCAAATTTGCGATACCCTCCGGGACTGAATGAGCAAGGAGCAATTCCAAGCTGTCCACATCATCGACAAACAGCTTTTTGATTGTCCCTGTCCCTTTTTCCTCCACAATGCCAAGGGGAAGTTTCTCAAACTTCTCTTGCAGAGATACCCGCAGCCGGAACAATGTGTTATATGCTGCTTTATGAGAAATTGATAATCCCCATCCATATAAAACCGCCTGCAAAACAAGACAGATCAAAACCCCTATAACACGCAATAAAACAAATTCTGTCTCAACAGAATCGCCCATAACCAATGGCGAAATGACCTGATAGGCCAGCACAAAAGGCAGGACGCCCATAAGAACGCTGACCAGTACGACAACCGTGGCCACATACATATTTTTCTTATATGGCCCTGCGTACTCAAAGATTTTTTTGAACATAAGCCCTCCTTATATTGAGCCGTACTGTCTGTGCTTCAAAAACAAGAGGCCGCCAAAGTAAAGCGGCCTCTTATCATTATCTTTCTGTCCAGTCAAGGCGGCCCTGACATTCATAATTTCTAAAATTCACTGGCGGATTCGGAAAAAATCCAAAACCTTTTTACTGCCGGATTCGTCCAATGGATAGCTTTCTTTTATTTGCCCTTTTTCCATATGGACTACATACGAACATCCCGCCATCACCAACTCCGGATCATGCGTAATAACAAGAAGCGTTTTGCCCTGATCCGCGAGTGACTTCAAACTCCGCGCAACTTCCCACATATGTTTGAGATCAAGCCCGCTGGTTGGTTCGTCAAACACAATGATCTCCCGGTTACTCACAATGGCAGATGCGATCGCTACCCGCTGTTTTTGCCCGCCGGAAAGAGAAAGCGGGTGCCTGTCTTTATATTCCAGCAGATCAAACTGTTTAAGGATTTCATCTGCAACAGTTTCATCCTCGTTGTCCATGCTCAGAAGCACTTCATCCATCACGCTTTCGGTAAATAGCTGATGGCTGGTATCCTGCATTACCATGTAGCAATGTTTGAGCCGGGCTTTCCAATCAAGGGTTTTCCCGTCAACCTGCAAAAGGCCACACTTCTTTTCCAGTCCGCAAATACAGCGGGCCAAAGTAGATTTTCCAGCGCCATTCAGGCCGATAATGGCAATCGTTTCTCCAACAGGCAGTTCAGCACTCGGAATATGGAGGCTTTCCGGTTCCCGCTTTTTATACGCAAAGCAGAAATTTTGAAATTCCATCAGTTTAGCTGTATGCGCCTGATACTGATTCGCGGGTTTCAACTTCGAGAGAGAAAACGGCCGCAGCCCCATTTCTTTTCGAGTGCTATCCGATAAACTGTCAAATTCAGCAGGCGTGTATTCCCGTTCAATCTCCCCATCTTTTACATACAGCACACGATCTGCAAGATCGTGAAGGTAGTAAAGGCGGTGTTCTGCAATCAGAATTGTTTTGCCCTGCTTTTTCCAGAGGCTCAAGACCTGCCGCAGGTCATCAATAGCAGCCATATCCAGATTAGAAGATGGTTCGTCAAGGACCATAATTCCCGGTAGCAATACACTTGATGAAGCACAGGCTATTTTTTGCTTTTCGCCCCCGGACAGAGCAAACACGCTTCGCCCCATCAAATCTTCAATATGATAATCGGAAACTGTACGGTCAATCCTTTTCAGGATATCTTCCTGGGGATAGCCTAAATTTTCACAGGCAAAGGCTAATTCACTATCCGTATCCACGTTGAAAAACTGACTTTTGGGATTCTGGAATACAGATCCCACCATAGCAGCCAAGTCATAAAGCGGCGTATCTGATACGCTTTTTCCGTCCAGAAGGACATCACCCTCTAAATTGCCCTCGTAATAATGAGGCACCAGCCCGTTTACCAAACGGGTAATCGTTGTTTTCCCACAGCCGGATTCTCCCGTGAGTAAAACAAATTCCCCTGTGTTTATGGTGAGATTGACATTTCTAATCCCTCCGCCGCTGGATTCTTCACCATAAGAAAAAGAAACATTTTGAAAATCTATCATGGCAAAATCCCTCCTGCGGAAATTATCGGGGAAGCAATCGCCCAAAATACTACAAAGCAGCAGAACAAAATCAGCACCACATCAGCGAAATTGAATTTAAGCTGACAAATATTTGTCCGTTTAACGGGAGCGCCAAGGCCACGGGTAATCGCAGAAGCGGAAAGTTCCTCCCCAATTTTCACGGAACAGGTAATCATTGGAATCAACTTATACTCCAGTATTTTTGAAGATTTTTTCCCACCGAGTTTAATCCCCCGCATTTTCATGGCATCACTGATTGCTTCCGACTCTTGAAAGACAGTTGGAAAAAAGCGGAACATGACAGTTAAGGGGATTGTCACTTCTTTAGGCATGTGGATTCTTTCCATGCCCGAAATCAATTCACTAACCGTTGTTGTTTTGACTGCATACGCAGCGATTGCAACGCTGGGAAGGATACGGCAGAAAAATCCTGTTGTAAACAGCACGAGAAAATTCAATATTCCTGTAAGGTGTGGTAAAACATAAACTTGAACAGCGTAAAAAACAGAGAACACAGCAATATAGCTTACGGCTTTTACAAATTGTTTTGAAGTAAGCAACAACAGTGCCGGAACCGCACAAAGAACAAGGCGGATCAGCCCCATAGCCTCTCCGCCTGTTCCTCCCATGACAAAAATACTTATGATGAAGATGAGCAACAGCTTTGTACGCGGATCAAGCCGCAACCCTTGTTCTGTTTTTTTGCTGAGCAGAATTTCCCGCGCCATTACGCAATACCTGCACGCTGGAAGTGCTTTTTACAAATTGCTTTGCCAAGCAGACCGCCGACAAGTCCGAACACAAAGCAGGCAACCAGCAGAACAGGAGCAATCCACATCGGCATATAGCTATTAAGCGTAGCAGCATATTCCGCACCATAGCCTTCAGTCAGCATAACCATATAGCTTTCGCGGTTCAGGAAAATGGGAGCAAAGTTGCCAAACACCCAAATGCTGAACACGCCGCAGGATAGAACGCTGCTCTTTGCGCTTTTATATCCGCCGTTTTTCAAAATTACATCAGCAATCAGACCGCCAACCAGCCCTGTTACCATCGTAAGATAGCCGTTACCAAAGAACACCATGACCAGGCCGATCAGGAAACCCATGATTGCGGTCATCCCGAATTTTTTAGCCTTTGTAACATACAGCATATAGGGGATGCCACCAATCAAAGGGCACAGCACCGCCATCAGCGGAATAAAAATGGGGATGAAGCCAAGCATCGCCACCAGCATGACAATAACAACATAGATAACCGTGTAAATGCCAATCGTGATTAAGTCCTTTCCCTCAAGTCGGGAAGCACTTTTTTTCTTTGCATCCATAAACAATATCCTCCTATCCTTGTACGGAAAAATAAAATGTGGCGTAGTTAGCATAATCTAACCACACCACATATTGTAACTGTTACCGACAATGAATCCAACCCAAACCCGATTTCATTCTACCCAAAAACGGTATTTTTTTAGGTTTAGCCAATCGTATTTTCATCTTTATAGTTCTTAGGTATTACTCCATATTTCTTTTTGAACGCAGCCGCAAAATTGCTTGGTTTTGAATATCCAACCAGCGTTGCGATCTGGCTTACATTCAAGTCGCTTTCCAAAAGCAGCCCTGCCGCTTTTTCCAGTCTTTGATCTATGATGTATGCGTGAACCGATGTCCCAAATAAAGAATTAAATCCCTTTGTCAGCTTGGAAACACTGATATTGACCTTTTTCGCCAGTTTCTCACAACTCGGTGCAAAAGCAAGCTGGCTGTCGATAATCCGCTTTGCCTCGGTAATTGAGTCCCTGTCACTTTTAGAAATGCTGATATAACTCGATGAAAGAATACTGAGTTCCAATACTTCACTCAAATACACGGACAGCAATTCAAAGACCTTGCTTTCCAGAAATAAATACCCTAAACCGCCCCGGTATTGCGTAAAATCTTTTAACTCCGCAAAAATATGTTCCATATACGGGGTGATACTCACTTTTGAAATGCCAGTCAATAATTTTTTCTCATAAGCATCTATCTCACTATCTTCAAAGTAGTCACTCAAAATTTTATGAAAATAGGGCATGGGAATTTTTATATTTTTGAAAAGAAAGTTTGTCTTTCCGGAATAACACAGATATTCCATCTTACCATGTCCTCGATAAATACAGGATTCGCCTTTCTGTATGCTGACACATTGACGTGCATCTGCAATATTCCACGATACGCCATCATTAAAGCAAAATAAAAGTTGAATATAATCTTCGCAGCTTACACCCTGCACATTCATATCTGAAAAATAATTCATTTTCCAGTCTGATACAACAGCTCCTTGCTTTGTAACAACCTGTGAAATCTGACCTGTTCCCATATCAGCCGGAATATCTATTGTCACTGTCTGCGGAGAGTTGGAGAGCAGATCATGGTACAGCTTTGTCATGTATTGATTTGTCATTGTGCGCCCTCCTTTTGGTTAGTTTTAGCTAATCACAGTCTACACCACTTGCCTTGAAAAGTCAATTTATCTCTGTGGAATATGCAAAGATTAGAGAACAAAACTGGTTATCAGTAATTCACGATACTACCGGCAAGCAATGCAATCTTCCGTAAGATTGCGTATTTTAGAGGATTTCCCGTTGCCGTGAAACCCTCTAAAATGCTTGTTGGTGACATATCCCCAAACCCCTGAGATCGTCACCTGCGGTGACGGCTGCGCGTTCCTTCGGAACGCTGAAAACTGGGAGCAACATAAAACTATTGTCGGGATTTTTGCTTGTCTTTCTGCTGCTCCTGAGACGCAGGAATGTCCAGCAGATAGTCCACATTGGCCTTGATATTGTGAAGCTCCTTCATATCAGACCGGGCCTGCTTATAGGCGGCATAGGCTTTCCGTTTCTGTTCCAGCAGACCGGCGTATTCCTCTCGGAGCGATTTGACGGAGGGCAGTTTTGTGATTCCTATGCTGTCAAAATATTTCTTCGCCGCCTGGTGTAATAGAATATCCGCCTCATGCTCCGCCCGGAACTTTTTACTATAACCAGCCTTGCGGTATTCCACATAGACCGCCCGCGTCTTGGCATAGTTCACGATCTGTTTCTGCAATTCTCCATTGGCGGTCATCTGCGATTCCAGTTCCTTGATCTTTGCCGACAGTGCATTAAAGCTGATGGTAGCCGCAGCAGCTTTTTCCAGCAAATCTTCATAGCTCATATCTCCATGCTCTTTCAGGTAGATCACCGCCTGGGAGAGCTGTTTTAAGTTAAATACCTTCGCCCAGCGTTCATAGCCCGGTCCCTTGCCGGCCCGGACCGCTGCCTCAATATCCACCAGCAGCCCAGCCTTTGGAACGGGCTTTTGCGAAAAAGTACGGCGGGGTTTTGCCGTGCGGGTGCCCTCGATCCGTTCCTGTATCGCCTGCTCGGTATAGTCGCCTTTCAGCGTATTGCACCGGGTATAGTTTTTCTGCCCCGGCCCCCGGAGCCGGAGGTTCTTGCGTTCCCGGTTGACTTCGATTCCGGCAGCCTCCAGCTTCTTCAGGAAGTCCTCAAAGTCTTTCGGCCTTTCTTCCAGGGCCGCGTCGATTGCCCGGCGTAGCTGCTCCTGGAAGGAGGGCTGTTTCGTATTTCCCAGCCATGTGCCATAGTGGTCCCTGCTGGGTTTTGGATTTTCCACGATAGACAGACCGTGCTCCAGACACAGCTTGTCATTCATGCGCCGGATCGCCCAGGTAGAGCCCCAGAAGTTGCGGAATTTCCGGGTGCAGTCAAGGGCGGTGGAATTGATGATGATGTGATTATGAACATGGTGCTTATCCACATGGGTACACACCACAAAGGCATGATTGCCCTTTGTCAGTTTCAGTGCGAGCTCCCGCCCGATCTGGTTCGCTTCTTCCGGCGTGACTTCGCCGGGCTTGAAGGCTTGCCGGAGGTGGTAGGCGATCACATCATCCGCGCCCCGGTCCCGCCCGGTCAGGTTCAAATACTGCCGCTTGGAAAGAAGGAACTCCGCATCCGCGATTCGGGTATCACACTCATAGCCATAAATGAATTTTCCAAAATCCGTTTTCCGCGGATTCTCCACATAGTCAATGATGTCCGCAATGGCCGTAGACACATCCCGCCCTTTTCCCACATGCAGCGGCATTAGTCTTGTGGTTGCTATCAGGATCACCCCCTTGCCAAAATGAAAGAGCTGCCCGGAAGGACAGCCCTTGGTATGTATTCGTTATAGTGCCGGTGTATCTTTTTACTTTGGCATCCGCCCGCCGCATTTCCATAGTGCCATCGGGTGATGTTCAACACGCGAGAGAATATCAGCATCGTCAAACAAAAGGCCCGGCTGATAGTTTCCCTCTGCAAAAGCCTGCCAGAAGGACAGCTCCGTATCTTCCGGTTTTAGAATCGCGGCTAAATAATCCTTTACCTGTTTCTGCGCACAGGCCAGGTCAAAGCGTTCTCCACGGCGCAGCACCGGTGTAAGGTCCGTCCTGATTTTCCGTGCGGATATGCTGCCGATACCATTGAGGTCAAAGTATTCCGGCACGGTTTCCGAAGCAATCGCCGCGTAGAACATGATACACTTTCTGAAAAGCGGTTCCTGCGTCTCGTCAAACAATCCATACTTTTGCATATTGAACATATCATATAAATCCCGCGGGGCCGCCCGGTTTAAGAGGGCGACCGTCTTTGCGGAGAAGATTTCCAGAGGATCAACGTTTAATACTGTAAGCTCCTGATCGTTCCATGGCAAATAAACCGGTCTGCGGGAAACAGGCAGCACATGGCAGCGGAGCATATAGTTGATCTCAATTTTCAGGTTGTCTTTCATTCCTCCGGCATTCACATACTCGTACACGAAGGAATCCAGCGCGTGGTATTGCTTTGATTTCAAACTCAGCGTATAGCCGGAAGCCGCCATGTATTTTTGTATGTGTTCATTGATCTGCTCCCGCTCCGCTAGCATAGCTTCCCTTGATACATCCTTTGAGAAATCCAGGTCTATATCAACCGACAGGCGGGGCAGATCAAAAATCGTCAGATTGATCGCCGTGCCGCCTTTCAGGGCAAGGCTGTCCGCAAGCAACCCATCGCTTTCCATAAAAGAAAGAACATCCGCGAGGCGGCAGACTTTCTCAAAGGTGTCACGGACAAAGCCGAGTTCTTTGGCCTGCCTGCCAAGCGTAATACGGTCAAAGCGCATCATAATCAGTTACCCCCTTATTTATGATCGTTTTCAAATCTTTTGGAGCAAACAGTTTCCATCTGTTATGAAGGACAAAATCGCCCTGCTTTTCAAAGAGATAGGTTTTACTGGCAGAAGACCGTTTTTCACATTCCACAAAAAACGGTTCCGGTAAAGACAGTTCCTCTTTCCATGCTTCAAGAATAAATCCGGCCTTTTGATATAGCTGCGCCCGGCCATACAGTTCCAGCGCGTCAAGCAGTTTGCTGTAATCAAGCGAAGGAATCAGGAGAAGGCAGCGCAACAATTCTTCCAGGCCTCCGATTTTTTCAAAATCCGCTATACTGTCTATCACGGTCCGCTCTAAAGAAGTCACGCGGATGCCGGTGTCTGTTTTTATGATGTCCGTATTTCCCCGGCAGGCCATCGGACAGTAATTTACGCCGTCATAAGAGAACGGGCGGACGCGCTTTTGGGTGGTGAAGTACACATCATAAAAAACCTGGTTCGCATATCCGTAGTATTCAAAGGCGCTGTGGTGGGACACACAGGCATCGTCTGTCACGCGGGAAGCTATCTGGTAGCGGTTCGGGATCGCCTGTCCGGTTTCCATGCTGATGACCGCATATAGATTGCGGCGCACACGCTCGATATATCCTTTTTGCAGATAACTCTTTATCTGCCATACAGCGGAACTTTCTGATCCGGCGAGCTGCACCATATCATCATGTGTAAAACAGCGCAAAGCGGCAAGCTCTTTGTATCGTTCCATTGCACAGCCTCCTTTTTTGTTTTCATTATAACGCAAAGCAAGAGAAAATACAATGGTTTTGAACGGATTTAGAAATAATCGTTTTTTGAACTGCACGAAGCAATAGGGAAAGTATCTGTTTTGTGCGAATTTGAAAATGTATTAACGTTCCGGCTCTTTCCGTTTTGTTGGTGCATGTACGGCTGCCGTCCGCTCTGTACTCTGTTTTATGCCTTCGCGGATCGAGACTTTCTTCCCATGTTCCTTTGTATAATCGAGCCGGGCCTGCGTAAGAAAGAGATCGACAAGTCCGGGGTGGCTACGATCCACCACAAAGTAAACATTCCGATCTTGGCCGAAGCCGTCCGGGTTCTCGTAGACCGGAATGGTTTTCGCCCAGGCTTTGTTATCGCGGGAAATACGCCCATCCCAATCCTTTTGCCGGACCGTGCCCGCAAGCACATAAAACATCCGGTCATAACCGAATTGTTCCAAAACCTGATGTACTGCCTCCGTTCCGAGGCGGTTATCCCGGTAGTGATCGGCAATGGCCTGTTCGATTGCCTCCTTACAGGCGATATTTGCCTTATAGGAAGCACGGTATTGTTCCAGTTCTCCATGCTCACGCACATAGGAAGCCGGATAGATATATAGCTGTGTTGTGTCTTTCATGTGATCCCTCCAAATAGAAAAAGCTGCCTTGTGAGACAGCCCCGAATAGTGAAAAAGAGGGCGGGACACCGAAAATGCCCCGCCCATAAGTTTATCCAAATACAAAATCTTTGAGTGCGTGGTTTGCGCCGCCGATCATCCCGACCAGCCAGGCCGCCGCCATTGGCAGACCGTAGGGGCTTATCAGAAACGCGATCACCAGCCATGCAAGCCCGGCCCACACTCCGGCAGTAAAGAACAGCACCAGCGACGCCAGAAATACAATGCCTGATAAAATCCCCAGCACCGCGCCGGATGCGATCACCAGGAACTTGCACACCAGATAAAGAAGCCCCGTAACCAGGACAAAGGGAAACGCCAACAGTTTGAATATCAGACGCATAGGTCAAGCCTCCTTCCACGGGAAAATATCATGTCCCTCTGCCAAAATTCTACCGTGCCGGTTCCCGGAAAGCAACGGCTATTTTCTCCGTTTACGAAATGTTTGCAAATCCCCGGAGCAGCTTATCCATACCATTCCACAGGTCATCCAGCCGGGTACGCAGATCTTCCACATCCGCAGCATAAACGCTGCCGGTTTCATTGGCACGCCGGGTGTACTGGTTTAAGTTGTTGGAGCAGATACGAAGGAGGCGTATCATTTCCTGAATGTCGCCCATATCCAGGTGAATGATGTAACCGTCCACCGCCATTTTGCGGAGATAAGCGGAAAGGTTGGTGATCCCCAGCTCTGCCATGCGCTCTTTTATCAAAGCAGCCTCCGCCTCGGTCAGAACAAACTCCACACGGACAGACCGCTTATCCCGTCCGCCCTTCATCGGTCCAGCCCGCCTTTATGGGGTGCGCCTCTACCGGGAGCAGCGACGGCGGCCTGGGCCTCTTTGAGCCTGCCGCGCATGGACGCCTTTTTTAATTTTTCCATGTATTCCTGAACATTGCCCGGCTTTGCATGGTAATCCCGTTTCAGCCGTTCCCGGCGCAGGATCACCGCCAGCTCCCGCTCGCTTTCCGGCGCGTACTGCATGGATTTTGGCGTGCCGTGCTCCGGCATAAGCTCATTGATCTGCCGTCTCCGGGACTGATAGGGCAAGGTAAACTGTACGCCGTCCTCGAATGTCACCGTTACCCGGTCAATGGGACAGGACAGTGATTTCACCCGCTCCACATGGGAAGGGTAATCCAGAGGGTAGATGGTGCCGGTCACTTTTCCATCCTGCAAACCATCCAATGTAAGGGCATAAGCTAAAATCGGGTCATTCGTCTGCTCATGGTAGAACATCCACACTTTATTTTCATTGCTTTCCTGTAGATACACCTCCCGCTCGCTCAAACAATAGGTGCCGCAGGGCCGTGACATCCAGAGAAGGCGCCGCTCCTCCGGTTCTCCTGATAAGGCCACCTTTTGGATCAGTTCTTTATCCACGTCAAAATCTTCTTTATAATGCTGTGTATGCAGTTCTACGACCTGCCCCAGAAAGTCCAGTATGTCTACGCCTTCAAATTTGGTCCCCATACTCAAAGCCCCCTTTCCGGGACAGGCGGTGTGATCTGCCTTGCCTCATGCTCCGGGCGCTCGGATTTCAGGCGGTCCAGGACAGAGGGCTTTTCTTCCGGCAAGGTCTCCGGGGCAAGCTCCCGGATTTCCTCGTGGGTCTGGCCGTCCGTCAGGTCCGGCTTCACCGGGGGCTCGTTGTTCAGCCTGCCGTCCAGCATATTATAATTGCCGGTCTGTCCTTCCTCGTAAAGCTCCGCGTTCCGCAGATAGCTTTCAGGCGGCTGGAAGGGCTGCCCGGCGAACAGGATTTCCCGCTGTGCTTCAAACTGCCGGAGAACGCCGTTTTGTAGCCGGGCAAACTCCGCATACTGATCCGATGTAAGCCCACGCTCCAGCATTTCCGCCTGAGAATGGGCCCAGCCCTCACCGTAGAGGAAATAATACATATCCGCCCGGTCTGTGACAAAGCATAGGGAGCCGTCGCCGTTATCGTAATAGGAGGTAAGCCCGTCCTGATAGTGATAGTGTTCCTCGCGGCCCAGATAGACCCGGTTGTCTGCCGCAAGCATGGCGACCATGCCGGCATAATTGCTGTGTACCGCGGAACGGATTTCCACCAAAGGGTCCGGATCTTTGGAAAGCTGCCTGCCGGGAATCTCATTCAGTTTTTCCATCGCCGCGTTTCGGGGCGTCTGTTCCTCATGGGCGCGGGCAGCTCTGTCCGGCTGTGTTCCGTCCTTTCGGACAGCACCCGGTTCCGGTTCCTTTTCCTTTACAAAATAGTGGACGTTGGCAGTCGTGCGGCTGTTACACTCCTTCGCGTAAGCCTCGGCTGTCTCCTGGGAGGCAAATTCAAGGGGCCTGCCGGCCTCCTTGCACCAGCTTTCCGCCCGCCCAAAGATTGAAGCGGCGCTGCGCACCGCCCATACACCGTAAGTCTTTTCTTTTTCCATCGGCACCTCCTGTTATCGTTCCTGCTGCTTTTCCGGTTTTAGCCGGGCAGACGGTTCCGCTGTTTTCGTTTCTTTAAGCTGCTGCCGGAGGGAGGGCCTTTGTTCCGGCTCCGTATCTGTGATATTCACATACTCGCCGATGATACAAAGCGCCTCGCCATAGCTGCCGGAAGCAAATACCCGGTCCTTCATTTCCTTTGCCTGGTCTGTAAGCCCATGCTCCCGCAAAGTGCGCTCAGCGATCCCCACCAGGTTAAAAATATTGCCGTCCTGCCCGATCAGCGCGCAGTCCGGCTTTTCCGGCTCCGGCGCCGGTTCCCCGATAAACCCGCCCAGACGGTTGGGGACAAAATCAGAGAGCCATGTGCCACCGAAAGTCTCATGGGTCTGCAAACGCCACATGGCAAGTTTCCCAATCTCCAGGTCCACACCCTCAAAGGGATAGAGCAGACAGGGAGAATCATTATACTCAAAAGCAAAAATATCCTGGAACTTCGCGCCGTTTTTCAGAATACCGGCCTCGGTGAACATTTCATTGATCCCGTCAAGCCATTCCTGCAGCTCGCCGCCGCAGCCCTGCAAAATCAGGCCGCCTTTTCCCTCCATACGGCGAAGGTCCTCTGTTTCAATATGGTTGATACTCAAAAAATCGCCTCCTATCGTTGTTGTTGGTTTTCTTTCCTGTGCCGGACAGCTTTGCCCTCCGGCGTTTTCCTTAGCTGCTGCCGGAGGGAGGGCTTTTGTTCCTCTTTCTGTAAATCCGTAAGGATCGCAGATAAGGGCTGTTCCCACCGGCTCCCGAAGCCCCGTACCACCGTTCCGGCCAGAGCACCGTTTTCCCTGAACATTTCCAGCGTGTCAAAAGCCCGGTCAAAAAGAGAAATGTTTCCGGAATCTACACATGGGGCAAAGTGGATCACCCCTTTGGGATAGTTCCTGCCGGTCCCGATCCAGCCCCGCACAAAATCGTCAAAATCTTTTGTGATTCCCGCATCTGCCAGCTCCACGGCATGGCTGGCATTTACAAGACTTGTTTCCTGATACTGGCGGCCCAGGACCAGCACGCCGGTCTTTGGATTGAACAGGAAGCGCCGGTTGCCGATCTGCTGCATGTCAATGGCCTGCGTCCTGGTATCGATCCGCATGATCTCCGGCACAATCGGTATTTTTTCTATAAGCATCCCTCCAAACTGTCATAAAAATAGAGCACTAAAATGCGCCCTTTGTCCGCAACTTAGCCCCATTTCAGAGGCCGGGAGTATTCTAATATAGGCGCCCCGTAAACAGGGCCTTAAAACCCTTGAAAACACTGGCCTGATTGGGCTAAGTTGCGGACACATCACCCTCTGTTTTGCCGCCTGCGCCGTTTCCGTTCCCGCTCGGATTTCCGTCTGGCAAAGCTACGGCAAAAATCCGAACAATACGCCTGGCTTGTGACCGGAAGGTAAGCCTTTCCGCAGACCGGGCATATCTTCTGCCTGAGAGAAGTATCTTCACCGGTCAGGGCAGATTCCAGCTTTGGCTCCGTAGGCAGCACCGCCGCCCGGAAATAACGGCAGAACGCGCCGGTCCACCATTTATTCAGCATGTAGCAGGGACAGTCCAGGGGGAGGCAGAGCTTATCCTGGCAGTCATAGTTGGCGCACAAACTCGTCACCAGCCTTCGGATTGCCGCCCGCTCGGATCGTGTCAGTTCTCTTTCCGGTGGGGCGCTCATTTGCGCCCACCTTTCCTCGCCGGAAATTCCAGCTTGAAATTCACATACTTGCCGCCCGTATCATCCAGCACCACAACCGCGTCATAGGTCCGGCCCGTTTTTTCACTGTAAAGCCCGGACATAGAAACGCGGCCCTCTTTCAGAAGGGCCGCCGCAACGGTTTTTGTCAGGGTTTTCTTCTTACCTGTAAAGAATTTGTTATCTTTCCAGAGGGCAAAGGAGCAGTCTCGCTTTTCACAGAAAAATCCCTTTTTGCCCTCATACACAGTGCCGCCGCAGCGGGGACAGGTGCCGACAGCCTCGCGCCGGGTTCCTTTTGCGTAAGGGAACAGGCCGGCAAACCGTTCCTCCGGTGCGGTATGTTCTTTGACAAGCCCCCTGTTCATATCGGCGATCCCTTCCATGAAAGCCTCCGCACTGATCTCGCCGCGCTCCACCTGTTTTAGTCTGGATTCCCATTCCGCGGTAAGCAGCGGGGATTTAATATTATCCGGCAGGACCGTAATCAGGTTGGTTCCCTTTTCCGTGGGAATGAGCTGTTTTTTCTTTCTCTGCACAAAGCCGGTTGTTACCAGCTTTTCCAGTGTAGCCGCACGGGTAGCCGGGGTGCCTAAACCCTTGCGCTCTGCATCCTCCGGTGCGTCTGCCGCGCCTGCCGTTTCCATAGCTGCCAACAGGGAATCCTCCGTATAGTGCTTTGGCGGGGAGGTCTTGCCTTCCCGGACGCCTGCTGCCACCGGTTCAAAGGTCTGGCCCTGGGTAAGCTCCGGCAAGGCCGCGTCTGCGGGGTCCTCCTTTTCCAGTTCCGCCTGTTTCAGCCCCATGCGGTAGAGCCGTTCAATTTCCTTCCAACCTGCCTGCAAGACGGTCTTTCCTTTCGCTGTGAAGGAATGGCCTGCACAATCCAGTACCACCGTGACCGCCTCAAAGCGGTGCGTCTGGCCGGTGGCGCAAAGGAGCCTCATGGCGATCAGCGCCAAAACATCCCGTTCCCCGGAAGGGAGAGCAGACAGGTCCGTCCGGGCGATCTCCACGGTGGGAATAATGGCATGGTGGTCGGTGACTTTACTGCCATCCGTTACCCGGTCAATATCCGGTTCTTCCAGGCATCCTTTCCCGAAAGGCATGTTGTCCCGCAGCCACAGGATCAGGGAGGCGGCGGTTGCCTGCATATCCTCGGTCAAATACTGGCTGTCGGTACGGGGATAGGTCGCCAGCTTTTTCTCATAGAGGGATTGCAGGTAGTCAAGGGTCTGCTGGGCGGTGTAGCCGTAGATACGGTTACATTCCCGCTGCAAGGTCGTCAGATCATAGAGGCGGGGAGGCTGTACGGTCTTTACCTGCTTTTCCACTGAAAGGACAGAAGCCGTCTGCCCGTCACATTCCCTGCGGATTGTCTCTGCTGCCTGTTTTTCCGCCAGCTTATCACCGGAAGCAGTAAGACCGCCGCAAGTGATCTCTGGGACATAGAAGGGCCTGCTGGTAAATGCCTGAATCTCTGCCTCACGCTGCACCAAAAGCGCCAGCGTTGGGGACATGACGCGCCCGACATTCAGGGTGACGCCGTACAAGACAGAAAACAGCCTGGTCGCATTGATCCCAACCAGCCAGTCCGCACCGGCCCGGCAAACCGCGGCCTCATAGAGACGGTCATAATCCTTACCGGGGCGCAGGTGTTCAAAACCGTCCCGGATCGCCGCGTCCTCCATACTGGAAATCCAGAGGCGTTCCATCGGTTTCCTGCACCCGGCATACTCATAGACCAGACGGAAGATCAGCTCACCCTCGCGTCCGGCGTCAGTGGCGCACACCACGGAATCCACCCGTTTGTCCTTCATCAGCCGGCACAGGAGGTCAAGCTGTTTCTTCTTGTCCTTCGGCACCTCATATTTCCATTCGTCCGGCAGGATCGGCAGATCGCCATAGCGCCATCTGGCATACTGTTCCCCGTAGGCTTCAGGCTGTGCCAGCTCCAGAAGGTGGCCGACGCACCAGCTCACCAGGTAGCCGCCGCCTTCCAGATAGCCGTCCTTTTTCTCATCTGCGCCCAATACCGCCGCCAAAGCCATAGCGACAGAGGGCTTTTCTGCAATCACTAATTTCACTTGTCATCCTCCATTTCTTTGAATATAGAAAAGGCAGCCGCATAGCTGCCCTTATAAACTCGGTTCCTGTTTTGCCGCTGTTTTTTCCTTTGGTGCTTTTTCTGCCTGTTCTTTTACCTGCGCCTTATTTTCTGCCAGCCGTTCCAGGAGCCCCTTTTCCTGTTTCCGGCCAAGAGTTTTTGCCGCCCGGTCATAATACTGTACCTTATCGGAAAGAAGGTCAGCCGGAGCCACCTGGGTCGCATTAACTTCCTTAACCATGCTTTCCAGTTCCTTTGCCTGCATATCGCCATTATCCGGTACGATCAGCACCTCATGTATAGACGAGGGGAGAACATAGAAATTCTTTCCAAGCAGCTCACCGATTTTATCCAGAACCCCGTCCCGCGCAAGAATCCCGGAACCGTTTACTTTGCTGGCATTTGTCAGAACATACATTGGCATAGTAGCTGCATCCAACGGTTCTGTGCACTCAAACAGATTTTCAGGTTTTGACGAGAACATGATTTCGTCCATCATATCTTCCATACTGTAAAAACAGACCGGGCTTCTTTCTGTTTCTGCCGCAACTGCATCCTGATGAAGCTGCTCTTTAGTAACACCCCACAATTCCATCATACGATCTGTAACAACAGCAGAGGCAACACCCTCTTTGCTCTCCATGACCTGAATCCGGTAGACCGCAGCCAACTCTCCGCACGGGGTAAACGGTTTATCTTTCAAATACTCCCGGTTTTGTTCAGGATCGCATAGACGGATAGCAAGCATGGGCTTTACTTGTCTGTAATCCATTAAGTCCGATACTTCAAAGGGAACCCTGGTATCTTGTTCCGTCCTGATCTGTACGATTTCCCGTATGATTTCATCCATTGGCCGCCCCTGCGCAAGCTGCTTGGCATAGGGTTCCAAATAGATTGTCGGGACAGTAATTTCTCCGTCGTTTCGGATCATAAGGCCGGTAAGCCTCCGGTCATTTCCTTTTGTCACTTCTTCCAGAGTGATATGAGCCTCCTGATACTCCGGCGGTAAATACTCCCGGATATGGTTTTTGATATATTCCGCAATTTCAGTATTCATCTATTATTCCTCCGTTCCATATTTTCGTAACCTTCATCCGCCATTTTTCCTGCCTGCATCAGACAGAGCAGCACAACGCCGGCTACCGTACCGGCTGTAAATGCGATAAGGTGTGTTATGATACTCCACATAAAAATGCCTCCTTTCGGGCAAAAGAAAACGCCCACTGTCCAAGTGAGCGCTGTGCCAAGTTGTCTTATTCTGTTTTACTTTTTCGGGAAATAGATTTCTCCCACGGGTATTTCCCGCAGTTCTTTTTTCATTTGATGTGCGAAGCGGATCGTCCTTACGGTTCCGCCTTTTTCCCGCCCGTCATACACCGCGATTACCCGGTCAGAGTGTTCCACCATATAGCGGTTGCGGTGGGAATAGACGCTGGGCTGGTATTCCTCCTGTATCACAACCACATCACGGCAAGCCTCCAGCATTTCATAGGTCCGCCTCTTTGCCCTGAGACTGTCCAGCCGTTTCTGATATGGGATTACGGCAATCAATTCCAATGAAGGATCATCTTTCTGCTTTTCCATAACTATTTCCACAAAATACTGATCCACGCCCTCCGCGACCCCACTCATGAAGCAGGTAAAGCCGTCCGCAACCGATTTTTCAATTTCACGCAGCAGGGCAGCCTTTACATAGTTGATCTGATTCTGCGGTAAATCCCTGTGTCCCGTGACACAGCATGTTTTCTTTTTCATCTGGCACCTCCGATAATAGATTAAAACTACCGCCTTGCTATAGTGTAGTAGGTTTATTTTAGCAAGTCAACGCAAATACCCTTTTTCATCTACCGAATATTTACCTCCTGTAAGGTACAATCTATTATGCAGAAGGAGGTGACTATGATGTATGAAGATTTTGTCCCGGAACGGCTGGCAAAGCTAAGGGCGCTAAAGGGAGTATCTGCCCGTGACATGTCTTTGTCGCTGGGTCAGGCGAACAATTACATCAATAACATTGAGAATAAGAAGTCACTTCCCGCCATGCAGTCCTTTTTCTACATCTGCGAATATCTCGGCGTAACACCCCAGGAATTCTTTGATGAAGGAAATGCCTGCCCGCAGACACTACAGGAATTTATGACTGAGGCCAAAAAACTGGACTCAAAATCAATGGAATATATTCTCGGCATTATGAAAGAACTCAATAGCAAACGGTAGAGCGGCCAGCAGTTGGCCGCTTTTCTTAATATTGTATCCGGTAATGTCCTGATAATGTCCCATCCCTATACCGGCGATAATCCCTGTTTTGTCCTAAAATGAGCCGCCTTTTGTCTGGCGGCTCATTTTCCTGCTGCACTCTTTATCATTTCCCTGTACTGCCAAAGGCGCCGGTGCCCCGCTGCTCCCCAAGCTCTGTCACAAAATCCGCGATCACCACCGGCGTAATGACGAGCTGGCCGATCCTTGAACCTTTGGGAATGTGCCGCGTCTGGCTGCTCACATTGCTAAGAATTGCATGGATTTCCCCACGGTAGCCGGAATCTACAGGCGGCAGCTCGCAGACCAGCCCTTTGACAGCCATGCTGCTGCGGGGGAACACATATCCGGCAAACCCATCCGGCACCTCGATCCCAAATCCCAGGGGAATTTTCGTAATCTCGCCGGGCTGTAGGGTGCAGTCATAGGGCATATACACATCCGCGCCGGCATCGTTCCCATGTGGCCGGTAGGGTCTCTGATCCTCCGGCACGCCAAAATCGATCAGCTTAATCTTCATGGGCGCCGCCTTCCATAAGCAGCGGGTAATCCGCCGCCAAAATCCCGCCGGGCGTCATGCTGCCCGCGATCTTTCTTTTGCAGCTCATTTTCCCCTCCAGACATTGATCTCTCTGGCAGAAAGGGCCGGTAAGATCGGGAGCAAAGAGTACCTGGCTCAATGAAAAAAGCTCCTGCCAGATTTTCAGGAGCACGATCCGGGTCTCGTCCGTATTGCGCCGGCATACCCGCTGGCCGATGATATGTTTCCACTGGTAAGGTGTTGCGCTGATAATCAGCACATTCCTAAGGCCCTGGGGCGTGACATAGCCCGCCGCGTCGTGCCCGATCCCTGCCGCGCACAGTTCTTCGTAACAATCCATATCGGATTTACAGCTTTCCAGATACATTTCCTGAATTGCCTTCGGCGCAGTCAAAATCTCATAGGGTACAGCAAAATCCGCCTGTCCCGCATAGTTGCTGTACTGTAAGGACGCACTCATAAACTTTACCTCGTTCTGGTGCCTGGTGATCTGCGCAAGGAAACGCCTGCTTGCGCCTACAATGGCAACGGTGATAACCGCGAATTTCTGGATCGTGGGGTGCGGGAGCTTGCTGATCGCCGTTACGGTATCATTGCTGAACGACTTTTCATAAAGCGCCGTCAGATCCTCCATTGTATTGATCTTATGCCCGCGCTGGGTAAGCCTGGCCGCAAACACCATGTTTTTCTCGGCCTCCGCCACCGCCTGGCAGTTCAAAACCTTTACTTCAATTCTGTTGATTGGTCTGTCCCTCCTTTACAATCGCTTTCAGTAAAAACAGATAGTTAAGACTGTCTGTGATCTTCTCGTCCCATGTGCCGGCGTCAAAGCTCATGCCGTCGGCAAAGCACATGTCATACAGGGAAACGATATGCTTTGCCAGCATCCCGGCAAGGGCACGCTCCGGTGTCGTGTGCTGTAAAGCAGCGGCAGCCTTGAAAGCCCCCAGCCGGTCCGTATCGCCCCCTGTGTATTCCTTTGTTTTCTTTTGCAGGATTTCCCTGCATAGAGCCACCTGACCGTCAAAAACGGCATTGACCTCTTTCTGCGTGATAAGGCATCCCTCCTTTGAAAATGGTTTTGTCCCGAATCCTGTATAGAATCCGTGACAGTTTACGCGCTTGGCAGATAAATCCAGTCGTGCATCAGGCACACGCTCGGCTCGTCCTCCCTGGGGACCAGCCGGTAGGTACATTCCCCGTACACGGTCCGCTTGTCCTCGATCTCCATTTCATAAGCCTTGTAAAAGCGGTATTCGATATTGGAGATAATACATTTAAGCGTCTGCAATGCCTCCCGCTGGGAAGTCACGATCAGGTCACGGTCCACGCTGCGCTGTAGGAACAGTAGCGACTTGTAAAGCTGTACCTCCGTGCGGTAGGGCCGGCAGTCCATCGTCTCCAGCCAGTGGCAGAAAGCTACCGGGCCGCTCAGGGCCAGTTCCCGCTCGGGGTGGTAATACTCGTAGCAGTCCAGGTTGGCCGTGTTCAGCAGGTACAGCATTTCCCTGATCTCATTTTCCGGCATGTCGTAAAACCTAAGAAGGGAGCGGTACAAATGCACATAGCCGGGTATTGAAACAATGGTATTCACCATAGAAAAAATCCTCCTTGTAAATGACTGGTGCGGGAGCACATGCCCCCGCACCGGTTTTCAGTCTGCTTCGTTGTTTACTTCCACCAGCTTTGCCATGACGATGAAGCGGCTCGCGCCTCCGGGCGTGCAGGTGGAAAGGGTCAGCACCTTATCGCTGCTTGTCACCGTGACGTCCGTTTCCACAACAGAACGCTCCGCCATAGCGGTAAGCCAGGTCGTATAAGCGCCGTCATCCTTCCAGCTAAGACGCCAGGGAGAGGTATCGCTGCCGGATTCGGAAGGCTTTGCCACAAACGCCGCGAAAACCTCACAGAGATAACCGCCCTCCGGGGTCACAAGGTACATCTGCTTATGGGTATCAAAGTAGCTCTGTTCGTCATACTCATTCAGGGCGGCGAACATGGAGCCGTCCCGCATGTTATGTCCGTAAATAATGGTGTTCCGGTCAGAAAAATCCGCCTTGTTCTCATAATCCGCGAACAGGCATCCCACCTTATTGTAGGTGCCGTCATACAGGTGGTGCAGGTAATACTCGTTGTCATCCGCCTGCGTTACCGGGTAGTTGATCACCGTATCGGGAAGGGTAAGCCACCCGATGATGTCCGGCCCGCTTTCCCGCAAAGATTCAAAATCCACCATAGGAAGAACCACGGAAGGGGCTGACCCAGCAGGTTCCGTTTCAATGGGTGCGGTCCCGGTCTCCATATCCTCCGGTGTTTCGGTCCGCTCCGGCAGCTCCACCAGTCCTGCGAGGTCATCATAAGCCCCGGCGCTTTCACTGTACTGGCAGAGGTCACGGACCATCAGGAAGCCGCTGCCTAACGCCAGTGCCGCGCAGAGGGAGAGGGCCGCAATGCCCGCAGCCTTTGTCTTAGGGGTCTGTCTGCTGTATTTCCCCTTCTTGAAATAGAGGGCAGCAAACATCCCACCGCCGATCAGAGCCAGCGCCAGAAGGCCGCCGTACAGGAAAATGAAATTGTCATCACCGGTCTGCGGTACTGCCTTATCAGGATTAGACGGTGTGGAAGGCTTGGACGGTGTTTTCGGATTATCAGGAGTTTCCGGTTTTTCTGGTTTCTCATTAAAGAACTGGACCGTTGCGGTCTGGTCCGCCTTGATCTCCACCGTGGCCGCGTCAGGAATGATATAATCCTTGCTTGCACGGTTGGAAAGCTCGGTTACGGTATAAATGCCGACGCGCAGCCCCTTGACCTCGATCACGCCGGATTTCGGTGTGGTGAAGGTCTCACAGTAAGAACCGTCTGCGCTCTTGACCTCAATGGCAAATCCGTCCTTGCGTCCGTCACTGGAATCTTTGGTGATTTTCAGGTTGCCGCGGTATGCCTCATTGGTAAATCCCCGGCCTGCCTCGCCGTTTTCGATCACAACGGTCTGGCCGTCCTCGGTGATCGCAAAGTAATAAGCCTTTTCGTCAGGCTGGTAGCCCTCCGGCGCTTTCTTTTCTTTTACGAAATAGCCCTTAGCCAGAAGATCCTCCGCCATGTGGAATCCGCCGTCTGTCTCTTTCAGGGCGCCGACCAGCGTATCTTCGGCATCCAGCTCCTTGTTGCCGTTGGCGTCCTCATACAGTTCAAACACCGCGCCGGAGAGGAAGCGCAGGAAAGTATTCTCCTTATCGCTCTCCACAGAGGAAGGTTCATCCACCGCCTCGGTCTTATGGAGCTGCACCCGTCCGCGGATCAGGGTATTATCCACGCGGAATTCGATTGTCTGGCCGTCCGCACCGATATAAATGTGGTGTTCCTCCGGGCTCACCGTATAGAGCGCGGGAGCGGAAATTTCCTTTACAATCCAGTGACCGTAAGGGATATTCTCAAAGGCAAAGCTGCCATCCTCACCGGTGGTTACGGTAAGCAGCGCGTTTTCCTCGGTAAATTCTTCGGTGTCAGGCTTAAACAGGCCCATCACCGCGCCGGCCAGCTTCACATCTTCGCCAACCTCCGTGCTCTCGCCATATTTCACACCGTCAATGCGTCCGCGGAGCAGGTCATTGGGAACAGCCTCGCCCTCATTTATCAGGATAGAGACAAGAGCAGCCTCCTGACCCGCATATTCAAAAACTACCGGGTATTTGGTATCGGAAAGCACATAGGCGCTGTTGGTGGTGCGCTCCTGCACATAATAGCTGCCAAACGGAAGGTCGGAATCAAAGCAAGCGTCATAGCCGCCCGCCTCATTTGCGGAAACGGAGACCACTTCCAGAAGCCCGCCTGCCGGGATCACGCTGCCATCCGCCGCCGTCAAGTCAGCGGAAGCATACAGACCAAAGGAAATGTCCTTGTATTCCTCATTCATGCCAAGCCCGAAAAGCTCGTCTGTTTCCAGAGCTTTGAACAGGGCAACATCCACTTTCTGGCGCTCGTCATACAACCCTACTGCGGTCTGCGTGACCTCCACGGTCTCGCCCGCGTAGGTCAGCTCCGCATATTCCGGGACAGCATTTACGACCATGCCAGCCGGCGCCTGCCGTTCTTCCAGACGGTAGCGGCCCAGGTACAGAAGTACGCTTGTGGCGGTTCCATCTTCCCCGGTGGTAAGGGTCTCTACAACTGTGTCCTTTGCTACTCGGAGGGTCCCGTCGCCGGTGTAAATATCCTCGTCAGCGATCACATCATAAACTGCGCCGGGAAGCCCGGCCACTTCATATACCGGCTGATACAGGCCGTCGTTTTCCTGGACGGAAGCGAACACCTCGCCGGTCTTTGTGATGGTGAGCTGGCCCTTCTGGGGCATGTTGTACTGTGTGACGGTCACAACCGCCTCGCTGCCGTCAATGGTGAACGGTACGGGCTCACTGGAAAGGACATAACCGTAAGGAGCCGCCACCTCATAAAGCTCATAATCCCCGGTATGCAGAGGTTCCGGCAGCATGAGCCAGCCTTCGTCCGAAACATAGAAGGTATCAAGGGTCTCCGGGTTTGGGTAGAAGATTTCCTGGGTGACAAATTCCCCGGTGGAAAGGTCCTTGATCTGGAAGCCCGTGCCGGTCATCGGGATAATGCTCCCGGTCTCGGCGTCGCATTTCTCCACCTTGAGCCTTGCGGTAATGGTGCGGTTATTCAGAATATAGCTGTAGGTCTGGCCGTCTGCGGAAATAAAGACGGTAAAATCAGGAATGAACGCCTTGCCTTCCTCACCGGCTGTCTGGTGGACCGTATAATGGCCGTAAGGCAGCATTTTGGAGGAAGTAAAGCCGTCGCTGTCCGTGGTGAGCAGGTCGCGCTCGCTTTCCTTCGCCGCATCATAGCTACCCGCCGCCTTCAAGTAGATTTCAAAGACGGCGCCGGCCTCCGGGTGCTCGATCACACCCTCATTCGGTTCTTCCGTATTTTCATCTTCGGACACATCCGGGTCCGGGTCGTCCGTATGCTTGACAAGCTGGATATTGCCATAGATCACGGTTTCCGTGACCTGGTTCTCCGTAGTGTTCAGCTCCACCTCGTACAGCGCCGGGGAAGCGCCCACCTCATAGACCGTATCATTCAGAAGATAACCGGTGCTGGGCTCGATTTCCCGTACCGTCCAGCTATCGCCGCAGACATAGTAACGGGTCATAAAGCTGCCGTCCGGCCCGGTGGTATAGGTATCTACCAGCTCGCCATTGTTATAAATCCCATAGGTCGCCCCGGCAAGGGTGGCGTCGCCCTGGGCGGTCCCGGTGTCCGCGTCGCTCTTTACCACATGCACGCGGAATTTCTTCAAAATATTGCTGAAATGGACGGAAGCAGTCTGGCCGCTCTCAATAGTGATGTACTGTGCGGAAGGGGTCACATAGCGGTCAACCGGGATTTCCGTCACCAGGTAAGTGCCGGGCAGGAATTTCTTTTCCACCTGGCCGTTATCCCCGGTAGTAACAGTCTCATTGACTTCATTTCCCAAAATATCCGTGCCGGAAATGCGGAAGGAAATGCCGGACACAATGCCGTCCTCACTGGTCTTGACGATCTTCGCGGTGCCGTAGGTCTCCGTTTTGATGTTCATAAAGAAGGAAACCGGGTCGCTGGCGCCGGTCATCATGGTCTGATAACCAGGGCGGCCCCAGATCAGCATGTCGTTGGCAACCGGAATGTCTTTTCTGAACTCAAAGCTCACCGGCTCCATAATCATGTTTTTGCTGGTGAAGGTGTACTGGTTGCCGTTCCTGCTCACGGTCACGCCGCTGCCGGAAAGCATTTGCAGGTCGATATTCAGGTTGTTGGTGTCGGTAACAGTCAGGGTATAGACCTTTCTGCTGGTGTCCCATTTCAGTTCCAGAACAGGGGCATCCCCCTTATTCGCCGCGGTAAAGGAAGGGACGGTGGAGTGGGACGCCACCTGTTCCAGAATCCAGTTGTATGCCTTTTCCGCAGGACGCCCGGCAACCACGCTGTAATACTGGTCCGCCGAAGCGTGGCCGTTGCTGTGCCGGCTGTAGGGGTCGCTGCGAAGCTGCTGCTGGTATTCCCAGAGGATGATCTGCGTCGCCATTTTATAATCGTCCTCATTGATTCCGGAAACAGGAAGGGAGGCGCCGGGTTTCCAGCCATAGATCGCAGTCAGGGTAATGCCGCGCCTGGCAGCGGACGGGAGCATATTCAGGTAATCGCTGTTGGTCCCGTTCTCCGAAGTATAGGTATTTTCGGAAGTGTTGTAGGGAATCCCGCTCTCCACGCAGTAGACCGAATGGGTCACGCCGTCCGAATCTGTCAGCATGTAGTGCCGGTAGGCGCTGCCGCCGGAGCCGGAACGTTTATCCGTGGTTCCGTCTGAATTGTAAGCAAGGAAATTGGTAGGCACCGGGGAATAATAATGCTGCCCGTCAGACCCTACATACTGGTCGCCCAGCCAGGAGCTTGCTTTCTGGCCCACGCCTGCCGCAAACGCCTGGGCGGGAAGCAGGCTAAAGACGCATACCGCGCAGAGTAAAAATGCCACGATCCTGTGCAGACCGCGGCGGTGTGTATTCGTTTTCATATTCACGATAGAAAGACCTCACTTTCATAAAATAGGTAAGGACGGCGCATTACTCGCCGTCCTCATGGGTGCTATCCTCAAAGTCATCCTCGGAGAGATATTCCGGTTCGCCGCAAGCCTCGTCCGGGTCAAAGCCCTCCCCGTAGCCGTCGTCCTCGTCAAATTCGTCCTCGTCCGCCGCCTGCTGTTTCGGGCGCACGATCTTCACATAATAGCCGACGCCTCCGACTGCAAGCAGGGCGACGATGATAAAGATGATCGTGCCGACGCTGCCGGTATCTTTCTTTGGCTGTTCCGATTCAGCCGGTTCCTCCGGCTCTGCCGGCTTTTCCTTTCCGATGCAGCCGTTTAAGTCATTTTTGCAGACCGGGCAGCCGGTATTGACTTTTCCGGCCTCGCATTTCTCCTTACAGGTGCAGACATCCGCAGCGGGGATCACGCTCACGCTGCCATCATTCTTTTCCGCAAGGGCCATCAGGTCCGCCTCGGTGACGCCATTCAGAAAGTAAACGTTGTTGTCGTCACGCTTGCCGTCAATGATAAGGTAGAACACATTCCCGGCCTCGGTGGTAATGGTGTAAAACTGTTTATCCCCATCCTCGCCGGTGGCGCTGTCCAGCACGGTCCCGGTCCCCTCCGGGGTGAAAGCGCCCTCCGGGACGGAGGAAGTGGTGGGCTCCGGTGTGCCGGAATTTCCTGTACTGCCGGAGCTGCCGTCCTGGGAGCTTGTGCCGCCCGAATCCGTTCCCGTATTGGAACTGCTGCTTTGGGTGCCCGTGCTGCCGGAAGAAGCTGCCTGGGTCTGTACCGGTTTTGTTGCCGGGGTGCTGCTCTGGCTCGGCTGCGTGGGGGCAGCCGGCTTTTCCGTGGACACCGGTTCCTTGTAATAGGGGTTGTCAAATTGCACGGCATCAGAACGGTTGCCGGCATAATCCACCGCGTAGACGCTCACTTTTTTATCTGTGCCGGCATAATCCTTCAGCGCGACAGAGGCTTTCCCGTCCACAAGGGAATTTACACGGGTCTTGTCGATATAGACCGCCTCCACGCCGGAATTGTCGTCGCTGCTTACGATCTTTACGGTTTCCCCATCCAGCACCGCCGTAAGCGTGGGCGGCGTGGTGTCCTTGCCCCCGGCGGCAAAAGCCGTCATGGGCAAGGTCATGGCGCCTATGAGAAAGACAAGCGCCACAAGGAGAGAGATTCGTTTAGTCCTCATGCACTTCCTCCTGTTCCTGCGGCGAAGACTCCTGTGCGGACGCCATCTGCCGCGTTTTTAAGAATTCGGCCAGTTCCTGGGGCGTCAGGTGGTAGCTGCGGGCCACCGCCACAAAGTCGGTGTTCTCCAGCTCCGTTTTCTGTTTCTCCAAATCCTGGAGCCTGGCCTGCTGCTCCGCGATCTTCGCCTTGGTCTTTTCAATGTCTTTTGCCAGTTTTTCAATTTTAGGGTTCAAGTTGTTACCTCCATTCTGTTAAGGCAGCCGCGCAAAGGTGTAAAAATGCTGCTGCCAGTAACTTGTATTGATATTTGCGTAAGAGATCGGGTCCCCGCAGTGGATCATCATTCCGTTACCCACATAGATTCCCACATGGCTTGCGCCGCTGGTGTTATAGGTCCCCTGGAAGAAAATCAGGTCGCCGGGTCTTGCGTCCGCACTCGATACAGGCGTACACACGCCTAAAAGCCCGTCCGCGGTAAGCCGCCCGAAGTTCCAGCCGGTATGGTTGACTACCCAGGAAACGAAGCCTGAACAGTCAAAGGAAGTGGAAGGGCTTGCGCCGCCCCACACATACGGATAGCCTAAGTATTTCTCCGCCTCCGCGATCATGGCCGCGAACTGTTCATCCGCAAGGGCCTCCGGCGGAATATCGTAATCAAAGTAGCTGCCGCCTCCGCCTGCGCCAATGGCTGGCAGCCCGGTACTGCCGGTGTCACCGGTATCTGCAAAATACAGCGGATTCAAATACTGCCCGTCCACCAATACCTCCAGGTGCAGGTGCGGCCCGGTGGAATTGCCGGTGCTGCCGACCTTCGCGATTACATCCCCGGCCTTTACTTCCTGGCCCACGGACACAAGAAGCTGTGAACAGTGGCCGTATTTCGTGGTAAGGGTATGCCCCTCGTAAGCCTCGCCTTCAATGGCGACACACAGGCCGTAGCCGCCCGCGTTTCCTGCCAGCGTAACCGTACCGTCATGGCCGGCTAAGATTTCCGTGCCCTGGGCCATGCCGATGTCAACGCCGGTATGGTAGTTCTTTTCCCCGCTGATGGGGTGTACCCGGTAGCCGTAGTAGCTGGTGACATAGGGCAGCCAGTTTATCCCAAAGACATTTTTCACATACTGCCGGTTGCCCTTGGTCTGCAATAGAATCTCACAGATTTCTTTCTGCTCGGTGCTCATGCGCTGCACCACCAGGTTTGCAAGAGGCGTGGCCGTGAGCTTTACATTCAGAATGTGCCACTCATACGGTACTTCTTCCTCGGTTTCCTCGCCGGTCTCCGGGTCAACATGGGTCTCTGTCCGGTAGCGGATTTCCGTTTCCTCCGTAAAGGTAAGGGAATACTGCTCATTAAAAAGCTGCCGCAGGACGCCCTCGATCTGCTCATAGGTGAAATTCTGATAGGCAGAAGTGAGATAGCCCATCAGGATATAGGGGTCATGCTCGATTGCGCCGATGTTATAGCGGTACTCGTCATAACCGGGCCGGTCTGTCTCCACACGGTCTATTTCCATTTGCAGGTCTGTTTCCCACTCGGTATAGATAAGCTCCGCGTTGTTGATGTCCTGGTCCTCCGCCAGATAGGTAGAGGCGGCGATACTTCCCAGGCCCCCGGTCCCGATATTGGAAAACGAGGAAAACAGCGAAGAAATGAGAAATACCACCAAAAGCAGAAGGACGAGAATGCTGCAGATAACCGGGTGACGCTTGACGGTGTTTACCACCGAAGCAGCGATCTTTTCCGTTGTAACGGCTGCGTTCTTTGCCCGCTTTCCGGTTTTCTGTGCCTCCCTTGCGGCTTTGGCATACTGCCGTTTCAGCTTTTGCTTCTGCCACATCCGGGCAAGGAAATTTTTCTTTAGCTCCGGGTGTTCCGAAAGGGTCTGCCGGTAGGCAAGCTTCGCGTTAGCCCTCGCTGATTTCTGCTGTAACTTTGTCACCCGGCGGTATGGCGCTGTTTTATGGCGGTGGTACAGGGTGCGCGCCCAGGCCTCACCCACAAGCTCGGTGCGGTGGGCGGCTTTCACGCCGACATTTTCTTCCTCCGCCTGGTAGATTTTCTTATGGGCGTAGCCGACAGCCGTATTCGCTGCCGCCTTTACCGGGCGCATGGGAAGGGAGCCCTTTACATGCGCCCGCTGGGATTTTACTTCCTGCTCAAATTTCAGCCGTTTTTTTGCTTTGCCGGTCTCCGGGTCGGAAGCCGTCTCCATCCGCAGTTTTTTCCGGGAAGGCAGACGCGCCTCGGCGTCCTCCAGCTTCTTTTCCACACGCTCGGCCCTGCGCCTCGCCTGGGTCAGCTTTTTATCCGCCGCCTCCGGTGGCAGCTCGTCAGCGGTAAATTCCAGCTTGGAAGGCCGTTTCGGTTCTCCCTCGGCTGAACCCGGCTGTTTCTCCTGGGGTTCCTCGGCTTTTGCCGCCTCCTGGAAACGCTGCTGGTACTTGTTGCCATGCTGGTGCATCCGGCGTCTGCCCGATGTTTCCCCGGCATTTGTGCTGCCGGCCTCCGAAGCAGCGGAAGCCTCCGAACTGCCGGAACCGGGCAACTCCTGGCCGCCGCGCCGGGAAAAGTCTGCATCCCGGCGCTGGAGCCTGCCGGAATCACTGTGCCTGGAATCCTGCTGCCTGCTTTCGCGGAAGCTGTCACGCCCGGAAAAATCCGGCCCGTTTTGCTGCGGAACGCTGCGGCTGTCCTGAATGAAGCTGTCAGAATCCCCGGACGACTGCCGGGAAAAAGCCTCCGCATGTGTTCCATAGTCCGCAGATTCATAAGCCGCCATTTCATCCACTGGCTGCCGGGAAGCAGCAGCATACGTATTGGAATCCGTTGCTGGAACTGCGCCGTCCTCCGAAGCCCCTTGATACAGGTTCCACCCTCTATGGCGGTTATCTTCCTGCACAGGAGCGTCACGGGCCCGGCGCAGATCAAAATCCTGCCCGCGCATCTCGCCGGTCCGGACGTCGGTTTCTGTTTTTCCCGCCGGCTGCCGCACCGCGTCTTTGGGCCGTCTGAACTCTTTATCACGGGACATATCCATCACCTCCAGTCTGAATTATCGTTGCTGGTCTGCCGGCGCTCATGCGCCTGCCACTTCATCCGGCCTTGTGGTAAGGACCGAATACAGAAGGGTGTCCTTCGGGAAGTGATCGACGAAAGGAATAATCACATTGCCGAAAAACAAAAGACCCTCGCCGGGGCCGGAATGGGTCACATAGGAAAGCTGGTGGGGCGAAATGCCTAACTGCTTCGCCAAAATCTGCCGGTCTCCCTGGGCCTGGTTGAGCATGTAGATAAAATCCGAGTTCTCAAAGATGTTCTCGATCTCCCTGGAAGCCAGCAGGTCCTTCACATTCTGCGTTAAACCGCTGGGAATCCCGCCCCATTTTCTGAACCGTTTCCATATCTCTACACTGAAACTTCCGGTCTGTCCTTTCAGCAGGAGGTGGAATTCGTCGATATAGAACCAGGTCGTCTTATGCTTGGAGCGGTTGGCCGTAACACGGTTCCAGACCGCGTCCTGCATGATAAGAAGGCCGATCTCTTTCAGGGCCTTTCCCAATGACTTCAACTGGAAGCACAGTACCCGGTGGTGATCCATCTGGATATTGGAACGGTGGTTAAACACATTCAAGGAACCATTGACGTAGATTTCCAGCGCCGTGGCGATATTCTGCGCCTCCGGTTCGCTCTGTTTGCGAAGGAGGTCGTACAAATCCCCCAGGATTGGCATGTTTTCCGGGCGCGGGTCCTGCAAATAGTCCCGGTACACAAGCCTTGTGCAGCGGTCAATGATCGTCTTTTCAATAGGGGAAAGCCCCTCCTTGCCGCCGATGATAAGGTCACACAGAGACAGGATAAAATCACTTTTCAGGGTGATCGGGTTTTCATCATCCGAATAGTCCAGGTTTATATCCATCGGATTGATGTAGTTAGTGGAGTTAGGGGAAATGTCAATGACCTGCCCCTGAGCTCCAAACTGCTTTACCAAAGGCCCGTACTCATTTTCCGGGTCTGCTATGATAATGTCGTCCTCCGTCAGAAGGAACACATTGACGATCTCACGCTTGGCAGTGAAACAGCTCGCAGGTGGTAAACGGCACGAAAATGGCCGTGCTGCTGGTGGTAAGACCCCGCTCGATCTCGATCTGGTTCTGCCCCAGGCATAGAGAGGACATAAGGCCCTGCTCCTGCTGGAAGTCCAGGCGTTTCAGGGCACAGTTGTATTTCTGCGCCACACCGGAAGCGGAAAAAATATCCGTAAACAGCTTTTTGCGCTTCGGGGCGATATTCTCCACCAGAACCGTCACAAGGAACATCCTTTCATTCCGGCTCTGCAAATCCTGCAGGAGATTTTTCGCTTCTTCCCCATAAGTGGCAAGGTCGGTAGGTATGATGTCCATGTCATAGCCGGAGCGGACCGCTTTCTTCTGTTCCTCAATCGTCATCTTCTGCAAATCAGACATCTTGCGTTTGATGTTCTTGATCGCCTGGGCCTGGTCGATAGACTGGATATGCAGGTTGATTGTCACGGCGTCATCCAGGTCAAGCAGTTCCGCCAGCAGCCGATCCGTCAGCTCCGGGGCCAAAATCTGCAAGAAGGACACCGCGCCGGAATGGTCGCCCACCCGGAAGGTCTTGCCGTCCTGGGAGAAGGAGAGACCGGAAGGGGCGATATAGTCCTTTGTGGAGAGCCCGGTTTTCGGCAAATCCGACCAGTTAAAATGAAGTTTCTCCTGGCCGTCCGGGTGGAGCTGGCTGTGCAGAAGCTCCAGACGTTCCAGCCCGTTTAAGGGCCTTGCCTGCACGCCCAGGGCTTTGAAGTTCCCCAGCACGTCCGTTTCGATCCGTTCCAGACGCATTTTCGCCGTGCGAAGGTCCTCCGCTTCAATCCCGAAGGTGATGTATTTCCGCTTGGTAAGGCCGTTGTTGCCCTTTTGGAGCTGGTTCTTTAACATATCCGCGTACTCCCTGCGGATTCCGTCGTACTCGTCGCCACGGGCAGGAATCTCTATGCTGTGAACAAAGTCCTGCATATTGGCCCGCTGGTTGATGAAGGTGAGCTGCACATGGATCGAGGCGTCAAAGTAATTGAGAAAATCGCAGTAGCCCTCAAAAATCTGCGCCTTGTCGTCCGCCTGCGCGAGCTGGTAGTTAATATCAAAGAACTGCACCGTCTTGGTGTAATAATTGCCGCTCACACGGCAGATACCGTCCCGGTACATTTCCTTATAGGGAATACTCTGCTGGACCGTCTGCGGGGCGTCCGCTTTCAGCCCGGAAAAAAAGCCGGGCTTTTTCTTCGGCCCGGCAGGAGAGGCAGTTTTACTTCCTGCCTTTCTTGCTTCGGTGCGGGTCTTTTTTGCCTGCTTTACGTTTCTTTGCAGACGTTTTTCCTGCGCCTCCTGCTGTCTGGTTTTTGGCAATCTGTGATACCTCCTTTTTGGATATGGATTTGTAGAAGTTTTCTGTCCGGTAAGGGCGGTCCTTCGGCCAGAGCTTATAGCGGAGCCGGTTCCTTAACAGCTTTTCCGCCGGCTGCCCGTCCTTCTCATACATGGCAAAGAAGAAAAAGGGCATCATCAGGCCGATCATAAGGAGCACCGCCGCCGAATTGCCGATGGCGCCGCGGGTAAGGAAATATACCGGCAGCCCCACCAGCGCGGCCAGACTGAAACAAATAAGCTGGCGCTTTGTCAGGCCAGCGGCTACTTTGGTCTTGACTTTGGTTAAGTCTTTGGGTACGGGTACATAAGGCATTTCGTTGTCACCTCCGATCTGCGAGAATCTTTTTTATCCGTTTTGCGGCATTGTAATACTGCAATCCACTTCATTGCCCCATACATCCCAGCCGGGGGTCTGCTGCCTGGCAAAAAGCTCCACCCTGGGCTGATCTCCCATGAGCTTTATGATCTTGTCCCGCACTTCATCGGGTTTCTTGCTGTGCTGCTCGATATGGGAGATCACAAACTGGTGGATTCCCGCACACTGGCGTTTCGGGTGCCCGCGTGTTGCCAGCAGACATACCTCCGCGTTGGAGCGGGTCCAGAAGCCCATCCCATAAAACCAGCTATCGGCTTTCCGGTTCTGCTTCAGCCACAGAAACGCCAGGGTCTTATAGTGGAAGCCCCATGCCTCAATCACCCGGAACGCCTCATTAAGCTGCGGGAAGGTGGCCCATAGAAAAAGCGCACTGTCTTTGGCCGCAAGGTCTGCAACCGGCAGTGCGCATATTTCATCCATGCTCATGGTGGGGTAATGGTTTTCTGCCACGCCTTTGCCGCGCTTCATGTCATAGCGCCAGGGCGGGTCCGCGTACACAATGCCATATTTCTTAGCCTCCGCCATCAGCGGGCCTGCTCACTCTTGGCAGGCGCGGGCTTTGCCGGCTGCGTCTTGACCTTTCCGGCATTTTCTTTCAGGGCGCCGGTCAGGGAAGGCTTTTCTGCGTCCCTGGTCGCTTCAAGGGTGGCCTGCAAATTTTCAATCGCCTGGCCGTACCCTTCGATCAGGGCGTCGTTGAGCTGCCTGCGAAAGTCCGCCGTCACCGGCCAGCACACATCCCTCCATTTTCCCTGCTTATCCTGGGTGGAAGGCATGTTGACATACAGGCCGTTCTCGCCGGAGCAGATACGGAAGCCGTCGATCTTGAAACAGTCGCCAATCGTCACGTTGGCAAAGGCCAAGAGGTTCCCCATCGGGGCAATCGGGCGCACGGTTACATCCAGCTTCAAGCTTTCGGACGCCTGAGTGTCCGGCTGCATGGGTTCGGTATTGGTTTTACTCATAATGAAAGTTCCTCCTTGTTAAAATGTAGTTGTTACCCGCTAATGCGAGTTGAATATACTTTTAGATAACGAGCCTGTCTTAAAGAGGGCGAAGGCCAGCAGTACGGTATATCCCGCCGTGCCCCAGATCGCACCGTGAATATCGCCGGACGAGGGGATCGACTGGACCAGCACCGCGTAGATCGCGACGCATACCAGAATTAAGAACCCCTGGAATCCCAGAGCGAACAGGGAACGAAGGTAATTCGTCCCCATCTGTCCCCATTCACGGTTTGCCATTGTGGAAAACGGTATGGGTGCCAGGCTGACCGTGAGATATATTTCAATCATGCGGCCATAGACAATGACAAAGATCACAATAGACAGTACCCACATACACAGGTTGATGATGTTGGTTTCCAGCCATAAGCCGATCAGCTCCCACATCCCCATTGCTTCAAGCTGCGTTTCCAGGTCAGCCAGCGCCGCCGTGACATCCAGGTTCCCGTTTATCACGCCGGCGCTCCGCGATACCACATTTTGGGCGACATCAAACACCGCCATGACAATCGTAAAACAGTTGGTAAGCAGGTAGGTGGCTACAAAGGTCTTGAAGATCCACTTGAAGATGTTGAACGTATCAAAATCGTGCATGTTGTTCTTTTCCAAAATCATCTGAATCAGCTCATATACCAGCACAAAGGTCAGGATCATGCCCGCAATGGGAATGACGACGGTTTCAGAAAGATTCTGGATCATACTGAACACGCCGCCATTCCAGCCCTGCGGGGTCTGTCCGACCTGCCCGGCCACATCCGCGACCTGGCTGTTTACCGATTCAAAAATACTGGTGTACTGCCCGGTGATCGCTTCGATCAGGCCCTCTTTGATCCAGTCTGTTATCCAATCAAACAGACTGCCCATCGGCTATTAACTGAACAGGCCGGACAGGAGCGGAATCAGCGTGGCACCCACCAGGGCGATACCGCCGCCCGCCATAAGCTGCTTGATCCCCTGGGATTTTGCACCGGGGTTGTCGTTGCCGTAACCTTCCAAAAGGTTGATGACACCCCATGCGCCGAGACCCGCGCCCAGGGCGATCACGAGAATTTTCAGCGTGTCAATCGCGCTTGTAAAAAAAGCCATAAAGTTAATCCTCCTTAATGTTCATAGAATTTATTGTTGTGGCCGCATTGGGCCGGAAACGAAAAAAGCCGCCGCCATGTTCAAATAGAAAACCTACAAAAACATGACGGCAGCATAAGGGGCAGGACAAGACCTGCGGGGGATATTCAGTTGTCAGGGAGAATCACGAATCCGCAATAGGCGCCTCCTTTCCAAAGGGTATAGAAAAACCCGCCATACAATAAGGAAATGATACGGCGGGTTTTACGCGCTTGTCTGCGCTGCCAGTTCTTCCGGCGTGATCTCATAGTTGGGGTACAGCTCTCTGGGACGTACAGGCAGTCTTGTAGACAGGTATTTCTCTATGTCAAAGGCGTTCTTTTCGTCAAAATCCGAAAGATATTTGTAATTCGGGTGTTTGGTAATGTCATACTTCCGGGACAGGAAGGGACGCACGCCCCTGATCTGCAGGAGGCATTTTCCGCCGTCCATCACCGCAAGCTCGTCAACGGACATCAAATCTTTTCCCAGCTTTTGAAAGTTCTGCCCGTGGGATTCCTGGGTGCCCTTCGTGACGCTGGTGTTATATAGATCAATGGTTTCTTTCCCCAGCAGGGAGTTCCAGCTTTTCAAGGTGGTTTCCTCCTTACCTCCCAGGAAAAGAGAAGAATCACAGTTGCCGATGATCGTGTCCATGTTGTCCTTATAAAGCGCTTTGAGCTGACTCTGGGCCTGCAATACCAGGCAGGCGGATATTTCCCTGGAACGGATCGTTGCCATCAGCTTTTCCAGGTTCGGGATTTGGCCTATATTGGCCGCCTCGTCGATCAGGCACCGCACATGGACCGGGAGCCTGCCACCAAATTTATCATCCGCCCGCTCACAGAGCAGGTTGAATAGCTGGGTATAAGCCATACTGACAAGGAAATTAAAGGTCGCGTCCGTATCACTGATAATAAAGAACAGCGCCGTTTTCCTGTCGCCCACCAGGTCAAGTTCCAGCTCGTCATACATGGTGATCTCCCGGACTTCCTTAATGTCAAACGGGGCAAGCCTGGCGCCGCAGCTAATTAAGATCGACTTAGCCGTCTTGCCTGCGGCCAGCTTGTATTTTTTATACTGCCGGAGGGCAAAGTGATCCGGGTCTTTCTGCTCCAGTGCGTCAAACAGCAAATCTACCGCGTTCTTGAAAGTCTCGTCATCCTCCCGGACCTCCATAGCGTTTATCATTTCCACCAGCGTGGAAAAGTTCTGCTCATTGGAGGGCGCTTCATAATAGATGTAGCCGATCAGCGCCGTATAGAGCAGTGTTTCGGCCTTGACCCAGAAATCGTCTCCCGATTTCCCTTCGCCTTTCGTGTTGGCGATCAGCACCGTTACCAGTTTGAGAATGTCCTTCTCATTGTGGATATACGCAAAAGGGTTATAGTGCATACTCTTTGAGAAATTGATGGTGTTGAATACCTTGATTTTATACGGCTCATACACGATCTTACCATTCTTGCCACGGACCGGCTTTCCGTCCTTATCCAGCTTCGGTGTGCCCCGGCTTAACAGCTTTCCAACCTCAATCAAGACCGTGCCCTTCGGCCTTCATCAGTCGCTTCATTTTGTCCTCCAGCGTGTCCTTTGCGGTCTGGCTGAAATGAACGCCCACCACATAGGTGGTCTTGCCCAGCTTCATGCTGAATGTTCCTGCCGGACTTGCCTGTCCTGCTTTCGTTTTGGCTGCTGCCTGTTCCATGTGCGACACCTCCTGTAAAAAAGCCCGACAAAGGAAAGGCTGACAACGAAGTCCTGACAACGGACATCAGAAAACCTTAAAACTCTGTCGGGAGATGCTCTATTTTCTTTTTCTTCTTTTTTATAAAAGTCGGTTGTCATGGTTGTCAGGGGAGAGAAAATGCCCATCAAATCAGGGGTTTTCAGACTTTCGCCCGACAACCAGACCGACAACCGGCTCGACAACAAAACGGCAACCGGTACTGTTTTTTTACTTTAGCCACTCTGGGGGAAGTTCCAGCTGCTCCACTTCCTCCGGCGTCAATTCCTGAAAATCTCCACCTCCGTTGTCGGGCTGGATGCGCTCCCAGCCTTTCTGCCGCCCATAGGGGCTGCGAAAGTACCGGGGATTGGAAAACGCCCTCCATCCGGTCACGCTGTTGTTCATAATGTCGTTGATCTCCCGGATTTCCCATTGCTTCGGCTCGTCAAAGCTGTGTCCCAGGGCTTCCCGGAACAGCTGCTTGGAGCAGACCATGTTATCCGAACACTTTTCCAGATACTCGATGATCTGTCCGGCTTTGGTGTCCTCCGGCATAAAGTCACGCTGGTGGACTTTCAGATACTCGTTCATTGCCGGGCTGAATCGGAGTTTGAAGTTTCCGCTGCGGTAAATCTCCATTGCTTCTGCCCAGACCTGTACGAGATAGGCTCTTGCTGCCGGTTCATCATCCAGAATGTGGATTTCTGCCAGCTCTGGATGTACCATGACCGGCACAAAACGGCGGTTGCCGGTGCGGTCAAGGGGCAGAAAATCCAGCGTATTGGAAGTGCCGCAGAACACACACTGCCGTTTTCGGTCAACCGGGTGGGTTTCGTATGGCACTTTATAGGTTTCCTTCTGGCGGCTGAGAAAGGATTTGATTTCCTCAATGCTCTTGGCATTGGCGGTGGCAATCATCTCCGACATCTCAATCAGCCAGTGTCCCTGCATCTTGCGGTACACATTTTCATCGTCCAGCTTTTTCAGGTCATCGGAAAACCAGTCATCCTGAACTGCCAGCAGGCGAAAGAACGAGGACTTTCCGGCTCCCTGACCGCCCACCAGACAAAGCATGATTTCAAATTTACAGCCGGGACGGAACGCCCGTGAGATTGCTCCCAACAGAAACAGTCTCATGGCTTCACAGGTGTAATCATCGGCATCAGCTCCCAGAAAACGGTGCAGACAATAGCGGATGCGCTCCGTACCGTCCCACTGCAAGGCGTTGAGAAAATCCCGGACAGGGTGATAGCGATTTTCGTTGGCAATCACCATCACAGCATCCTGTATCTTTTTCTCGATAGTCAGCCCATAGTTTTCCTCAAAATATAAGAGCAGATATTTGATGTCCACATCGGTCAGGGTCGGGCTGTCCCGATACCAGCCGAGGGGCTTCACAATATCCACTCGTTCTGTCAGCAGATTTTTTCGGATAGCTCCTTTCAGCAGAGGGTCAAGCTGAAACACCCGTTTATAGTTGGCTGCGACATTGGATACCTTACCTTTCTCGGTCTGTTCCAGGCTGCTTCTGACCTGTTCCACGGTGCAGAGTTCCGGCTGTTGTCCATTCTGCAATTCGCTGTTCAAGTTTCATCACCTCTTTTCCTTGCTGTGCTACAAGCTCCCGGCGTTCTTCCGGCGATCCGTCCAGAAAACTATCCAGCAGATACTCTGTGTAGGTTTTTCTTTGCAGGGCTTCCACAAAGAGCGGATGCAGGTCATCCTCCGGCGTTTGCGGGGCATACTGCTGTTCCCATTTCTGGAGAAGGTGGAAGTATTCGCATAAGACCTTGTAGCAGTGCATTTCTTCCTGCCTGTATTTCTGCTCCGGGGTAGGTTCCCGGATATGCGGCTTGACGGTCGGCTTCTGCCTGTTGTCATAGGCAATCCCTAAATCATCAGCCAGCTTCATGGCAGCTTCCTTGCTGGGCAGCTGAAACAGCCGGGAAACAAAATCCACTGCATCCCCGTCAGCCTGACAGCCAAAGCAGTGAAAACGCCTGTCCAGTTTCATGCTGGGGTTTTTGTCGTTGTGAAAAGGGCAGACCGCCATGCCATTTCTGCTGACAGTGATGCCGTACAGCTCCGCTGCCTGTCTGGTGGTCACATTCTGTTTGACCGCTTCAAATACATTCAAAATTCCACCTCCTGACAAAACAAAAGGCACCCGATTTCTTTTAAAAATCAGATGCCTTACAGTTCCATATTCTGTTTTTTCTCCTGCCGGTGCTGCTCGTCCTTTTTTCTGGATTCCTCCCGATAATCCCGAATCTGTTCGGTGACAGAGTGCTTCGGCTCCGGCTTCTTTTTGACCTCTGCCTGTTCCGGGTCAAGTACCTTGCTGACCCAGTAACGGATTTCTTTCAGCGGCTTCAATTCCTCCTGCACTGCCACCAGCTGCCCGGTATATTCTGCGTGAGAAGTTTGCAGCTGTTCATATTCCACTTGCAGGGCTTCCAGATCAACATTCAAGTCAACACCATGCTTTTTCAAAAAACGGTATGCCTTGTTGTATGCGTCCAGCTCGTCTCGGTGGCTTTCCGCATAAACGGACTGCACCGTTTTCCAGCCGATTCTCACATACTTGTCATGGATAGCTTTATGCTGCTGACAATCGGCAACGGCGTTCTGGATGCCGGTAATCACTTTCATGCGGCTCTCGGCTTTCTTCATGCCGGTGCTGATGCTGCCGGATTTCTGTTTCACTTCCTCCAGCACACTGTCCAGCTGCTCCAGCGTAAAAATCTCATGGGCTTTCAGATAATTGGTGGCGTTGACAAAGGACTGTAAATCTTTCGTTGTACCTTTTTGCTGACCGTATCTTGACCAGTCCCGGCGTTCTGCCTTTCGCAGATTGAGATAATCCCGCAGAAGATTGATAAGGTCGGGGGATGCAGTTTCCGGCTTCTTCTCTGCCAGCAGCTCTTTCCGGGCTTCCAGAATATCGCTGATCCAGTCACGCAGATTCTGAATGGTGCTGCGGATCACGCTCATCATGCGGTTGGCGGCTTTGATGTCCCGGTTCAGATTGCCGATATTGGTCTGGATGCCACGGCGTTCCATCTGGGTGACAGCAGCTCCCATGTGGACGGTGGGGATGATGTCCAGCCCCTGTTTTTCATAGGAACGGAGATCGACACGGACAGGGCTGTTCACCATTTCCAGATAACGGTTCTGCACTGTTTCCCAGCCGGTGCGCCACTCCTGCCCATAATACTGCTCGTTCCAGTCAACAGTGTCCTCCTTATGGCTTTTCCAGTTCCCTGATGGAAGCCGGATACGCTCACCGTTCTCGTCAAGGTCGTAAACCTTTCTGGCTTTGGGAAGCCATTTCCCATGCTCGTCCATTGCCCGCATGGTCAGCATCACATGACAATGGGGATTGTGTCCCGGTGGCTTGGGGTCATGGATGGCAAAATCAACAATCATGCCTTTGGAAACAAAAAACTGGTTGCAGTAGTCCTGCACCATCTGGGGATACAGTTCCTCCGGCACTTCTCTGGGCAGTGCCAGCACAAACCGTCTGGCAAGCTGGGAGTTCCACTGGTTTTCAACGGCTTCCACTGCGTTCCAGAGCTGTTCCCGGTCGGCGTATTCCGGCGGGGCATGGGACGGCAGCATGATTTCCGTGTAGACCACACCTTCCTTTTTCCGGTAGTCTTTGTGCTTCTGGTCATACTCGGAAAACAGATTCTCGCCGCTCTGGTAGGCAGCTCCGGCAACAGCTGACTGCCGTTTACTTCGCTTCGTGATTTTGATTTCAAAATGAGGGTTTGCCACTTCATCATCTCCTTTTGAAGTTCTTGGAAAAAAGAAAAGCAGGAGACCATGTAGGTTTCCTGCTTAGATGCAATATATTCAATTACTTTGGTATATTATTTGTGTAGTGAGGACACTCTTCACACTTAATAGCACATTCCTGCATTTCAAAAACATTAGGATTTCTCGTAACTCCAATGTAAGGGATATTTCTTGCATGACATATGTCGATTACTTCTTTTCGTGCAGCGTGTGACATCCTGTTACCTAAAAACACTTTGGTAATTGGAAAAAATGAAACACAGTAGTCTTTTTCTTCCCGATTTCGCTCCATAGGGAGCAATAATCTCCATTCATTCTGAAACGCCCAATCAATGCTTTTTCTCAATGCCCCATGAAAATAAATATCCCATAATAACTCCATCGTTGGTTCTTTATCTTGGAATTTCACAAGTTTTTCAGTCATGTTCGGTCGCACTTTGCAGTAAATCATCGGGAATAAATTTAAGAATAACTTCTGGTATTGCGGATCATTAGGAAGCACTGTATATTCAACACAAAACCCTCTGTGGCAATCCGCATAAGAACCACCCCACATTAACTGAGAGTATGGAGTCGTTGCAAAACAAGTCGCTCTAAATGAATCCTGTAGATACTGTAAATATCTATTGAAATCCGAAACAATGGCATTTCTTAAAGATTCGCCTAAATCTTTGCCTTTGTATAATTGGTTTTTTAACTCGAGGAGAAAACACTGGTTGGATAAATCCTCATTTTTTGTAGCAGGGGCGCTTTTGAACAAGGAATCAATATTACCAGTAGAGTTAATCATGTCTGCTATGGTCTGCATCAGCGCATTTGCAAGCTCCGGTGTTTCCATTGCTTCTTTTACATCTATTTCACAACGAATGCAGTATTCAAGCAACCGAGCCCTTTCATATTCTGAATAATTCAAACTAATATCGGAATCGTACACATCGTCAAACAAACTTGGGGATTGCATGAAAACCGTATTATCTCTTAGTGCTTGTATGCTATAATTTACGGTTTTTTTATCTCCAGTAGTTTCATCTACGATAGGTTTCCCTGTTTTTTTATCAACTAACTCAGTTAGCCGGTTGGGAAAGTACTTGTATAACTTTAAGGGCATATTCATTTTAGCACGCATACTAAATTCATCGTAGCCCATGTTCTGCACTTCGGTAAGATTCATAAGTGCTCCATTCACAATACAGCACGATTCTGCTATTTGTGGAAGGGCACTTTGTAATGTTTGAATTAAAGCATTTATATCCATTGTATCTCCTTATAATCGGTTCGTTAATAATTTAATATCATTATACCACACTCGTCTGTAATTGCTGGGAATAATTTGTGAATAAAATGGGTAGCTGGCTTTAGCCAGCGCAGGGGAAGCGTAGCGTCCTCTGGATGATGGGCACGAAGAGCTTGCTCGGAGTGGAAATCATCAGCTCCCTGCAAGGGGCTTTCGGCAGAACGCAATGCACCACCTTTAGGCGGTGTATAATTGCGCCCTGGTTCTCTCGCTCCGTGTCAGGCGTTTCAGTTCATGCTCCAGCTGCTTCTCCCTGTGCTGGGCAGCGATCAGCTTTTTCTCGGCTGCGGCTTTCTGGCGGCTCAGTTTTTCCAGTTTTTCATTCATGGGGTCAGGCTCCTTTCTGAATAATGGGCAAAACAAAAGCGACCAACTTTTTACGGTTGATCGCCTTTGGCTTATACACTATTCAATTATCTTTTTTTATCGGATTGAGACAAAACACTTGCTGCCAAACTCTTTGTAGTATCGGAGTATTTGTCGCTGTTGAGAACCTTGGAAGCTTTTGTTTCCATATCCTTTCCAGTAACTTTACCCGGATTGCTCTGGGACAGGACACTTGCAGCAAGGGACTTTTGAATTTTAGAGCTTCCATTTGAACTCAATATCGCTGATGCATTAGAAGACATTTTAGGACTGCTGGTTTTCTTATTCATGACGATACCTCTCTTTCGAAAGAGAGGATGTGGTCACCTGACATCCTCTGAATTATTGGACTTACAGATTATTTTTTTGTGCTTTCAGTTCGCTTTTTAGGGAAGCAAAACACCTTCTTACCATACTGACGAGCATAGATGCGATGCCCATTTTTCAGTGTGATGTAAGGCGTAAACACAAGCTCTACTTCATTGCTTTTTGTCATACAGCAAAACTCCTTTCCAAAAGATTTTTCACAGACGAATCTGCGAAAGTATGGAAAAGAGCAGAGACAAATGCTAAACTTAATAAATAGACAAGAGATTTAGTAGGTGACCATTTGTCTCTGCTTCTTCTCGAAGAGCTTATATGAGATTGAGCCCTCATATAAGCTCTTTTTTTTGGAAACAGGGGTTCGGCGAGCTTAAGCCATTGTAACAGCATCGGAAAAATTAAACAGCATCAATGATGCTTCTGGAACGAGGATGCCGTTAACACGATACGATGCCTTCTTTAGATCCCACTCACAAATCCTTTCAATCGTACTGATTAAGTCTTTGGAGTTTAATCTGACAGACAATACTCCGTTGGCTTTTTCTCTAAAGAATTGCACTGATCTTTCGTCTTTTTCATCACAGACTTGAATCGCCATTTGTTTGTCGCTCTCGTTTATCAGCAATCTGACATATGCCGGATAGCTCATCTTCATAATAACCGACTTGTTAAATGTAAGTCCATTGTTTGTGATAGACACATAAGGCAATCCTTCGTTGAAATCAAACGCCTTAAAATTCGTCAAATCAATCACTTTGCTCGCCTCCTTTCTGTTCCGTTTTCCATTATACCACTGCCTTGCGTATTTTTCAATACTTCTGTCGCAGCAAATCCCTTTGTTTGTCGAAACTTTCTCGAAGATTCATTTTCTGTTCATCTCTACTGCGTCGTAGTTTGTTCATATTATTATAAAAAAGCTTGTTGCTTTGAAAGGCGACCACTCGTTGGAGTTGGTCGCCTTTCAGCTTATGCAATATTCTCTTTACAAAACTCAAAGTATTTATTCACTGCGGATCTCAAATTTGCCATACGGTATCTAATATTTGCATTATCTTTAAAGTGAAATTCTGTAGGTGCCGCTTTTTGCTTTCTTTCATCAGAGATAGAGTATTGCATTTTTTGTAATAATCTTTTCCCTTTATCAAGAGCATATTCCGCATCCAAATCAGTGTGTAAAGCAATTTCAACTGCTTTGCATCTGCTCATACAATCACTTGTTGGTTTTTTCTTAATTCTTGTTGACAGCCACTCTTTGAATTCCTCTTTGCGCATATTGACAACCTCCATCAATCTTTAAAGATGGTAACCCAACTTTCATCAAAATTGATTCCCTTAAGAACATCATTTTTTCTCAATGTTGGCGGTTGCTTCACTTGAAATTTCACAGCTTCTTTCGGAACTTCTGTATGGATTGTGAACTGTGATCCATGTGGTTGCCATGTAAAACATATTTTCCCGTTGTGATCTAATCCTATCAAATTACCATTGCTATTAACTTTCCAATGGTAATCAGTTGTTCTATACCTTGTAGTTTCTTCTTCAAATAATCTGTAGGAAAGCAAATCATAGCTTCTGACCAAAACAGCTGTTCTTACACGGCTATAATGGTCAGTAGCAATATTGATTCGCTCATTCCAGATATTAAGAACAGCTTCACCTGTTTTTTGTATATCCTTGTGAGGATCGGTTATCCCATAGGAATAATCAGGCGAGCACCTTCCACTTATTAGTCTAACGCTTGTGCTTGCGAAAGGATCCTTAACTTTTACAGTTTTTACAGACCAGCAATTCTTATCCAGAACAACATCTGCAATACCAACAGGTGAATCCAGATGTGTGCCATTTATTGCATCTGCAAAAGCATCTCCCCAATCGTTTCCAGAAACATCTTTTCTTCCTATGTAAATCAAGTAAATGAGATAACCACCAATCTTATTTACTAATTCTTCAGGAAACACATTTAGCGGGTATAGAGTCTGTGTTGTGAGATGTTTGGAATCCCTCAATCTTGGTCGATTTTCCATCTTTTACTCCTCCGTTTTCGTGAAAATTCTTTAATGCCGCAATCATTTCTCGTGCAACAGCTTTTATTACAGGTACAGCTACAGAGTTTCCGGTCTGCTTTTTAATTTTTCCATACGGAACAACAATTTTGAAATCATCTGGAAATCCTTGTATTCTTAGTAACTCACGCTCAGTTGGTCTGCGCTCATCATTTATTAAGATATAATTTGCAGATGCACCAGCTCTCAGTGCTGATGAATAAGGATGTGGAGTGATAGATCCTGCCATATTTTCATGAGATATATACGGCTTTGGATAGTTTTTATCTTTCAATCGTTCAATACGAGATTCACGAATGGCATCTCGCACATAATATTTTTTATCCACATTATCTTCCAAAATATCTGCAAGAGTGGTTTTCTCTGATTCTGAAATTGGCTCTGGAAAAGAAAATTCAACATCATCAATGAAGCCAACAATAATAATTCGTTCTCTTTTCTGCGGCACACCATAATCTAAGGCGTTCAGAACTTTCGCATAAACATGATATCCTAATTTTTCAAGATGTTCCTTGATTATTCTGAATGTATTTCCATTATCATGTGCCGTCAAATTTCTTACATTTTCAAGCATGAAAGCCGGAGGTTGTTTTTCTTTCAATATTCTTTCTATATCAAAGAAAAGTGTTCCACAAGTTTCATTTGCAAATCCCTCTTTTTTTCCAATTATTGAGAACGCCTGACAAGGAAATCCACCCAAAAGAATTTCAAAATCGGGAATGTCTTTTGCATCTATTTTTGTTATATCACCAGATGGATGTTCCCCAAAATTTGCTTCGTATGTTTTACAAGCATCCTCGTCAAATTCTGATGAAAACACACAGTGACCGCCAACAGATTCAAATCCCAATCTTATTCCGCCAATTCCAGCGAATAGGTCAATGAATCTGAAACTATTCCAGTCCATGTACCAAGCTCCTTTCTGTGTAAGAATACAGCCTAAATATTATAGCGCTTTTATAGCGCTTTTTCAAGATACATAAGAATGTTTACATATTAAGCGACTTGTGTGATTTAAACTTGATAGGTTTATTTGTACTTTGGCAATATGTAGCAGTCAGAACATCGGGTGCAGACCCGACATTCTGACCGCAAATCGCCCCTTATCGCTACATTACTTCGCCTTACCGCTGAAACCATTTTGCCGGGCGTACTGGCTGGCTTTCTGCCTGCGTTCTTCGCTGTACGGCGGCTGCAAGCGGATGGACAGCCGGGACTTGTCGATCAGATAGGACACGCCGCCCAGATGCTCCGGCTTTTCCAGCTGGCACAGGTCAGGATACTTTTTGCTGAACGCTGCCAGCCGCTTTTTCAGCCCGGCATTGTAGGTGTAGATGCTGGCAGTGCTTTCTCCCTCGTTGAACAGGATGATGGTTTCTTTCTCAACCTTCGTCAATCTCGTCATTGTCAACCTCCATACTGCCGCCCACGATGCGATTCAAAATAGCCTTGTGCCGGTAATAGGCTTCCATCTCCAACTTCATATTGTAGAAGAAGCAGCGATACCACTTTTCTACGCCCTCGCCGTCCAGCTTGTCAGCCAGAGCTTCCACAGCTTTCCTTCCGGTAGGGTCGGGAATCAGGTCTGCCACCTGATACAGACGATCCACCGTTGCTTCACGGTTGGGGCAGCCAAAGACAAACAGGATTTTCTTTTCACCAATGCTCATTTTCATAAAATAGTCCTCCTTGAAGTTGATAAAAATAAAAGCGGCAGATAGTTCCCATAGGAATACCTGTCGCTTTGTGAACGATATGAAATTGTCGGGTCAGGACTTGATAAAATCACGCAGTCCGTAGTTTATGTCTACAATTCTTTCAATCAGCCATTCCGCTATCTGGTGGATGCTGAAGATTGCAAAGCTGACTGCCAGCATTTTCAATGCTTCCATGCCGGTACACACACCGAACAGCAGCCCTGCAAGCGTAATCATGAAGATCATTCCTGCCAGCAGGTCAAAAATGATAGCAGAAAAGGAAGTCAGGAAGATTGCCACCCATTGAATCAGGGTCACAACTGCCACCAGCGGCAATACCAACAGCTTTATCAGAAACATGGCTATTTCTCCCCATTGACCTGTTCATAGGCTTCATGCTGAACAATCAACCCAGCGGAAAAGCCGTATTTGAAGTGGCTTTCGCTTTCTTCACATTGGGCGATTGCTGTCTGCGCCCGGAGTTCCTTCACCAGCTCATAGTCCTCTTTACTGAGCCGCTGGGACAGCTGCTCCATCAGTTTCTCACAGGCTTTGACCGCCTTGCGGTATACTTCCGATGTAGGGACAACTGTTTCACATGGATAAAACCTCCCGCTGTACATTTCTTCCAAAATCATGACACCACCTCCCTTCAGCAGTAGATTAACTCTGCCTTGATGATTTCCTCAGCCCGGCTGCGGATAGAGTTCATGGATTGCACCCACAACATCTGATTTTCAGCTTTCATGGCTTCGGTCACACCCTCGGCTTCTGCCATCTGACGGATCATCAGATTTAGCCTGTCCGTTGCCTGTTCGTTCAGATCGGCAAGGACAGTGTGGAGCTTGCCGGACAAAAGCAGGTCACTGTAAACCATCGGGCGAAACTGTTTCAGATAGGACTGGTGCAGCCGTCCCCAGTGACCAATGGGGCGGTGTTCCTCCGGCAGCTTCAAATCCGGCACATAGTAATCGCCCACCAGCACATAGTCCATGCCGTTTTCGTGGATTCTCGGTTTTAACTCTTTCATGCTGAAATTTCCTCCTTACTTTGGTTCTTTTTATGATAATCCTCCCTGCGCATGGCAAGGTAGGCTTCATAACGCCTGATACCATCGGGATCACCGGCTTCTGCCGCCGCTTTCATTTTCTGACGGGATTTTGTGGTTGCTTCGCTCTGGTATTTCCGCTTTTCAGCCAACTGCCGGGCAGCTTCCGGGTCAGTCCTGGCAAGCTCAACCAGTGCATCGTGTTCAGCCTTGCGTTTGGCTGTCCGTGTGCGGGTATATTCAGCCTTACGCCCTGCTATCATAGCCGCATACTCCGGGTCTGACGCTATCCGGGCTTCTTCACGCTCCTTTTTGCGCTGCCGGGCTTCGGCTTCTTTGGCTTTCATTGCCGCCCATTGCTCGGCAGCTTCCGGGTCAGTTTTGACTTTTTCTTTCAGCTCTGCTCGTGACAGCTTCTTTTTCCGGGTGGCTCGTTCTATACGCTTACGCTCGGTTTCCAGCAGCCTTTCCTGACGGATACGCTCTTTTTCATCCAGCTGCCGGAGATATTCCGGGTCAGCTTCTCTGGCTTCCCGAACCTTCTGGCGGTACTTCTGGTTTCGCTCCCGCAGTTTGCTCAAATGCTGTTCATATTGGGCAATGGCTTCCGGATCACCGGCTTCTGATGCCAGCCGTAGAGCTTCTATTTTCTGTTTCCTGCGTTCATTGGCTCGTCTGCCTTTTTCCTTCTTCTTCCGTTTTTGCTCCGCATCTATGGCGGCAATCCGTTCTTCTTCGGACACAGTTTCAACAGGCGGGTAGTAGCTGCCGATGAAATTAAAGTGGATGTCGATGTTCTGCTGGCGGTAGATGGTGCGCCCACCAGTTGCTTCGTGAACTTCCACCCGGTCGATGAAAGAGTAGAGCATGGCATCGGTCAGTTCTGTACAGTCACGGTATTTCCTGACCAGTGCCAGAAAACGCTCAGTATCCGCCTTCTTTACGGTTTCCTGCTGAATCTGGCTTTCCAGCTCCTGTACCCGCCGTTCCAGAAGGATTTGTTCTTCATCATACTGCTGAATCATGCGCTGCGCCTGTCGTTCCGGCAGCACACCTTTTACGGAGCTTTCGTACAGGTTTTGGATCATGGTGTCCAGCTCTGCCATGCGCTTTCTGGCTTCTTCCAGTTCCCGCTGTCCGCTGTCTGTGTTCTTGCTCTGGTTTTCATTCCAGATGCTTTTGAGATGGGAAACAAACTCGGCTTCATTTTCAAGGGCATATTTGCTGACCACTTGGATTGCCTGTAAAATTACCGCTTCCAGAACCGATGTTTTGACAAAATGGGATACACATTGACCGGCAGTATTCCGATAATTTCCGCACTGAAAAGCTGAATCTGAATCAAACCGTTTTCCGCTTTTCACCCTGTCCGGGCTGCAAAAATTCATCCTTGCGCCGCAGTCTGCACAGTAAATCAAGCCGGACAGACGGTGGGTATAGGTTCCGTTGGCTGCTTTCGGACGCTTCTGCAACCGCAGTTTATGGGCAATATCCCATGTGTCCTGTTCAATGATGGCTTCATGGGTATCGGGGAAAATCATCAGTTCATCGGCTGTGGCGGCTCTGCGCTGCTTCGTTTTGAAATTCTCGCAGATAGATTTGCCCAGCACCGTATGTCCCAGATATTCCTGCCTGTCCAGAATGTACCCTACGGTGGTTGCACTCCAGCGGTAAGGGTCTGCAACCTCGCTATGTCTGCAATTTTCAGGAAAATACTTGGCGGCATGAGCGGACGGTATTAGTATCTTTTCCGCTGACAGCATTTCGGCAATGGTAGTTACTCCAATGCCCTGACAAGCCAGACGGAAGATTTTCCTGACAACCTCGGCAGCCGGTTCATCCACGAGCAGCTGCTGCTTGTCCTCTTTGGTGCGCTTGTAGCCATAGGGGATAGAGCCGCTGCACCTCATGCCGTTCTTCATCCGGGCTTTGAATACCGCCTTGATTTTGTTGCTGGTATCTTTCGCATACCACTCATTCATGATGTTCAAAAACGGGGTAAGGTCATTGTCTGAGGGGGCTGCGCTGTCCACGCTGTTGTTGATGGCGATAAACCGGATGCCCTTTTTCGGGAAAACAACCTCGGTATAGTAACCGACTTGCAGGTAGTTTCTGCCAAAACGACTTAAATCCTTTACGATCAGGACAGCCACATGACCTGCTTCAATTTCTTCCAGAAGGGCGTTAAAGCCGGGACGATTGAAGTTCGTACCGCTGTACCCATCGTCCGAAAAATGCCGGATATTTCTCATGCCGTGCTGACGGGCATATTCTTCAAGGTACATTTTCTGATTCTGGATACTGTTGGATTCTCCGACCTGTTCATCATCTCTGGACAGTCGCTCATACAACGCTGTGATTTTGATTTCTTCTTTCTTTGCCACGGTTTTAACCTCCCTTCGTTATGTACTTTTATCTCGTGTGACACACCCTTTCTCTATCCTCTCCAAGTATAGCCCTTCGGATCGGTAACGACATAGGAGCTGTGCATCTGCATGAGATTGGGCTTGATAAAAAACCTCGTTTTGCCGGAGCGTATTCCACATTTTTACGGTACTTTTTTGCGTCCTTTCCTTTGAGATACACCGCCAGCCTCATAATGACCGCACCGCAGAGCCCCACCAGCCAATCCAGCGCCGCACCGGGCCACATGCTCTGAAAGGCCAAAGTGAAGCCTTCACTTAGCCCCAGCAGTTTTTGCGAAGCATCCGCTCCGGGAGCCAGCCGTACCGTCTGGCCCAGCTTTGCGAATACCAAAAGGAACAGAAGGTAAGGCAGGTGGAGGATCACCTGCTTTTTCAGGGTGACCGTATCTATCTTCAACGCTCCGGCCCTCCATGCTCCTTATTCTTTACCTTGTCACGGCCAAGCGCCTGTGCCAGCTCTTTGAATTTGGCAAGCTGGGAAAGCAGCGACGGCCTGGTGCTACGGGCAAGGTCTTTTCTTGTATATTCCTTAAATGCCGCGGTCAGGGCGTCCGCCTGGTTTGCCTTGAAATACACCGTCCATTTGGGCGGATCCGTGCCGGGGTCTTTTTCAATGTGATAGCGGACCTCATGCTTTTTGGCGATCCGTTCAAAAGAGCGAATCCGTCCGGTCACTTCAATGGTACTGGCGCCGGGGTCCCTGGCGGTCAGCCGCTTCATGCTGTTGCGGCCAACTTTCGGGGTATTGCGGCTATGCTCCATCTTTTGAAGCGCGGCGGCAATGGCCGCTTTCAGCACCCGCCCGGACAGCTTTGCCGCCTGGACCGTGACCGACATGGTTCTTTGTTCAATATCTTCCTGCACCTACATCCTCCTTCCTGAAAAAATATAGTCTGTTCATTACCGTGCCTCACTTAGTACCTGCTGGCGCGGGGCGTGTTCGTGGGCTTTTTCCGCCTGTTCGATCTGAATCCGGGCGTGCCGAAGGAGCGTCTTAATCATGGAAGCCGGTTCTTTCACTTCCGAAAGGTGCTCCGTCATGCCTTTGCACTCGTCTGGCAGATAATCCGCCATTGCTTTACAGGCATCTTCCAGACTTCCGATGAATCCCCAGCAGCTATCCGACAGCTCGCCGTTTTTATACAGCTCAAAGCCATAACACTCACCCCGGAGATAGGCGTCATACTCAGCAACCTCGCCCCTAAGCAAATCCTCGGCTTTTTTTCGGAGGGCGCCGGTCATTTTCTCCCCGCCGAACTCTTTCAGCACATCCTCTTTGGAAACATACACCCAACCTACCTGCCCGCTGTCCCAGGGATCGTGGAAACTCTCTGTCTGCATGGCAAGGCCGCTGTGGTCCAGAAGGTACAGGGGCATCACAACGTATTTTTCAGAGATCACCCGGAGCATGGCATCATCCACGGCACGGGGGTCGGGGTGGTCGCCAGTCATTTTCCGGCTCCAGACCATATTTACCATGCGCTCATAGCGTTCCGTGCCGCGCTCATTGTTGCCAACGGTGTTTAAGTACATTTCCCGCAGAAAATCGTCCTTGTCAATATAGTTGTGGTGGTCGCCCAGGGCATAGCGGGGGTGGAAGCATACCATTGTCCCGAAGTTGTCATTAACTTCACGAGGGCTGATCAGCATATCGTCCGGCTGCACCATTAAGGCATAGGGTTCCTGTTCTGCCATCAGCATAAGCCATCAGCTCCTTTCCGGTTCTTTCTTTTTCTCCGGCGTCTTAGGTTCTGCCTTTGCCGCCTGTTTCTTAGCGTCGTCAAGCAGCTCCCGCAGCGACACATCCCGCTTTGCCTCCGGCTGCCGGGCGCCGCCCAAAAAATCCGGCACTTCCTTAAACCCAATGCTGTCCACATAGTAGGCGGTGTCGCTGCCTTTTTCGTGGAGCACTACTACATCAGAGACAGAAAGGGAATGCCCCTTAAAATCCTCCGGGTGGTCGATGTTAAAGCGGGTATAAATATCTTCCAGTGTTTCGCCGGGCGAAAGCTCCGCCGCATAGACCATCTGGTAATTGTCCCTGTCTACCGGGAGCCCTTTCTTTTCCAGCCAATCAAGGGACATAAAGCGCAGGTCATCGGTGCTGTCCGATAAGTCAAGCTGGTAAATGGAGTAGGCGCTGATCCCGTATTCTTTTTCATAGGCGGCAATGCGATCCAGCAGCGGCCCGGCCTCGCCGTTCAGGTGTTCCTCCTGAATGACAGTTGCCATCCTCATGCGTATCTTTCCGGTCTGCCCGGAAAGGAGTTCGTCCGCCATGCGTTCTTTTTCCTCATGGAAAACGGGGTGCATATCCGCATAAGCGTCACTGTACTGCCGCAGGAACACATCCAGGTCAAAGGCCAGGTCCGTGGACTCGTCCAGCCGCATTTCTTCCCGCTGTGCCTCCTGTGCGGCCATCTGCGCCCGCTGTGCCTCCTGTTCTTCAGGGGAAGGGACCGGCTGCTTGACTGCCAGGATTTTCCCGGCAATGCGGACAAACTGCTCCGGGTGCTCAAACTGCTGCCGGTATTTCTCCATAAGGTCTGCTGGAAGGTCTGTAAAATCTTCCTCGCCAAGCCCGCAGAGAAAGAAATTCCCTGCAACAATGTCATAGATATTGCCCTCGTCATCATGGAGAGCACGGTTCAGGGGAAGCCCCATGTATTTGCCTTCCTCGTTACAGATCAAGGCAACCGGGTCATCGTAAGGGTAAACAGCCTGAATGTCCCCGCCGACAGCGGCCTGCAATGGCTCCAGACCTTCGCCAATTTCTGCCGCATAGGGGACTTTCCCAGGCTCCACCATTAAAACTTTCATAACTGCATATCCTCCTTCTTTTTATTCGGCTTTGCCTGCCGCCTGCCTTCTTCCCGTTCTTTCCCTGGCTGCGTTTTGGAAGCGGTAAGCCTGCTTACGACAGAACCCTTCGCCGCATTCTCCGCCTCAATCTCTTTTGCGGACAGCCTGCGAAAACTGTCTGTGTCCGGGATAAGGGCAAGCCCGCTGCCATTGTCCCATTTCACATGAATCTGAGACTGGTCATCCACATAGTTAACCGTTCCCCTCATTCCTGCCGGAATCGGTGCAAACGGATCATCCATCCCAATCAGTTCCAGCCTTGTACCGGGAGGGTATGACTGCCGGTAAGATTCTGCCATGCGGCGGTTCTTTTCCCACTCATTCATAAGCTGCTCCTTTCTTCTGACTGATATTTTTCTCCCTGTCGGACCGGCTGCCCGGATTCTTTTGCGTCCAGCTTCGCCGCCGCCAGTTTCCCCAGCACGGAAGGCTTTTCCGCCTTTTCGGGCAAAGAAATATCGCCCTCCGAAACCTCGGCGGCGGTGTGCTCTGCCTTGACCGGTTCCTGGCCCTCCACGGTATAACCGGGAAGGAGGGTACCGTGAACGGTAAAGTGGTGCTCATATTCTTTTGGAATCTGCGGAGAGATTTCTGTAAACAGGTGGGAGTAGGCTTTCTTGCGCCCATCCAGGTATTTCATAGCGGCGGCTTTGTCGGTATAGCGTTTCTGGTTCTGCCCGGCGATCTTTTCCCCATATCCCTCCTTCGGGGAATTCACATACACATCCCATGTCACATACCAGGCAACCGGGACGCTTTGCTTCGTTTCCCGGTCATATTTGGTATCTTCCCAAACGCTGCATGTCATCTTATAGACACGGTTGCTGATTTCCTCGGCGTCCCGCCAGTTGCCGGTTTTGCGCCATTCATTTCCCGTATGTGCAACCTCCGGGGTCCGCAGGTATTCCAGCGAGCGGTTCAATTTCTGTGTGACTGCCGCCTGCTGTTCCCATTGTTTTGCCGCCGCCTGCACGATTGCAAGGGCTTTCTGCTCGCCGTCTATGCTGTCCTGACGCAATGCCTCCAGTGCATCCGCACCCTGCGTAATCAGGGAAGATATATCCACATCCTCACAATATACGTTGTGCTCCAATTTGAGCTGGCTGCCTTCCGTTAGATAGTCAAACCGGTAAACCTGATAATCCTTGTTTTCTTCCAATGTTTCACCTCCTTAAATCTCCGGCGCGTGGGACTTTTTAGGAGCCGCCTGCGCCGGGGTACTTTTTTCTGCCGATCTTGCCGCCGCAAGTTGCCCGATCACCGAAGGGCGTTCCATCGTAAATATGGTAATCTGCTCATTTTCAGCCAACGGTACAGCCTGCACCGCAAGGGGCAGCGTTGTTTCCGCATGGGTAAGGGTGTGCTGCAATTTCAAATCTGCCACGATCTCGTCAAACACCGCGTTGATCGCCCTGCGTTCCTCACCCTGGGGATAGGCTTTCAAAACCTCTGTTTCCCCGGATTTATCCATGACAAGGGCTACCGCGCAATCCGCATGGCCGGCCAGATAATCAGAAGCATAGGGCAGCTTATCCTTGATATAACAGGCAAAAGCCCTGGCCGTCATTTCCGTGTTGCTGTCCCAATAGCCGCCGTCTTTCTCGCATTCTTTTCCCATTTTTACGGAATTGCGGTAGTAGTCGGTCTCTGTCCGCCCGATCTGCGGGGTTTCCTGTTCCTGCATCCTGTGAAGCATCCGCTCGAACATTTCCAAACGTTCACGATCACTTTTGGGAATCACATGGCCGCTGACGGATTTCTTTAAGGCGCTGATCTGATCCACAGAACCGACCTCCCCGGAAAGGAAAGCGTCTTTTAATGCCACATACTGTTCCAGCGTACTTTCATTGCCGTACCGCTTCAAGGAGCCAAGCACCGCCGAATCCAGCCAGCTTGCCGCGTTTTTCTTTGTCCGGCTGTTCTGTGCCTCGGTGCGTTTGGCCGCCTGCTCCGGCGTCTCCGGTTTGTACTTCATGGTATCAATGAGCTTTTGGAACAATGGGTAAAGGCGGGGCTGTTCTGAGAGCATCCCTTTCGCGCCCATCTTTGCCCCCAAATAGTCGTCAAAGCCGTGCCACCATTCATGCGCCAGGGAACCGGCCCCGTGCATCTTCGTAAGGTTGATGACCTTGCGGAGCGGTTCATAATGGGCCGCGGCGTTGCCGCTGCCCCTGGCACCGAAAGCGATAGCAAGCGTGCCGCCAAAGGCAATATCCTGATCGCTGATCTGTAAGGCAGCCGCCAGGTCTTTCAGTGCTTCAAATCCCATGTTCAGGGACGCCTGCCGGTCATTCTGGTTCATCCAGTTTCCAAATTCGCCGCCCCGGAAGCCGAAAGTGTCAAGATAATGCTGTCCGGTGATCTCCTGACCGCTCCGGTAGTCCGGCCCGGTCCGTCTCACATGCGCAAGCTGCGGAGGGGTAAACCGGACCTTTCCGCCTTTGCTCCGCTGCCGGGCAAAATCCTGTACCCATTTCAGGGCTGCCTCACGGGATTCCAAATTTGTCTGCAAAATGGAATAGCCTTTCGTCACATAATAGGTGCCGGGTTTCCAGTCGTTATTTCTGGAATAGGTGTTTTTCCCGTCATTGAAGTGGATCGCATAGCCCTTTGGCATCTTCTGGTCTTTGGAAACGCCAAACTGTTCCTGCTGCGCCTTTTGCGTGAAATCCCGGTCAAAGTGAGAAGCGGAGCGGATATGTAAGGCCTGCACCAGCTTATTGGTAATGACCGGGTTATCCAGGGATTTCTTCGTAGCGCGGTAATGGGTTCCGCTGGCCCAGCCCTGCACCTGCTCCACATATCCATTTTGTATCAGAAAGCGGTCATAGGCTTGCATAGCGTCATCCAGTGTGCGCACATCCTCGATCACGGCCTGTAGCTGCCGGACGGTCTCAATATATTCCTCCTGCCTGGCACGCCTGAGCTCCGGGGTTTTGTCACTGTACCGGTATTGGGGAGAAGCCCCCAGGCTGTCCCGTGCCTTTTTGATGAAATAGACAACGCCGAGGGGAACGCCATCGTCAAGCATGGCCTGATAGTCCGGTTTCTTCCAGACATTATCCTTCTTGACGAATTTCTCCGCCTCCCGCTCATTCATGGCGCCCAGGTCGTCTACATACAGGCCGCGGTCTTTCCAGAGGTCTTTTTTCGCACCTCCGATCTTTTCCCCAAAATCCTCATGCTGTAAATTTTCTGCCAAACATTATCACCTCCAGTCTGTGCGAAAACTTAACGCAATCATTTATAAGCATTTCCATCCTCCGGGTGCTGTCCGCCGGCAATCTTGCTCACGATTTCCGGCCCGGTTTCATAAATTTGCATCAGGCGCTTGGCCGTGCCGCTGGGCTGAACGGCGCCGCTGGTCCAGAGCCGGACAGTGGAGGGCGTAACGTTCATCAGAAGCGCAAAGCCCTTTTCGTTCATATCCAATTTTTCCATCAAAGCCTTAACCATATCGGGGCCATATTCCGGGCACCGGGCGGCTTCGGCGATCATTTGCAAAGCGGTATTTTCTGTCTTCGTCATGTTAAAATCCTCCTGTTAAATTGAAATAGCCGCCTGTTTCTGGCGGCATTGTAGTTGACGGCCTTTAATTTGTTCCCTGATATGTTGCAGCTTTTCGTTATAGTCCTTTCCGACGCGGGGCGGGTTGACGCTCACCCGGATATGCTTAAACCGCTGATCCTCATGGAGCATGGCTTTGATTTTCCGGGCATTGGTAAGGCCGCCAAGATCATTGTCCATGTAAAGCGTGACCCGCTTTATTTCCGGGTGGCGTTCCAGAAACGCGGTCAGCGCCACATGGGAGGTGCCTCCCAGGGATAAGCGGTAGCCATTCCATTTCCAGCCTTCGAGCTCTTGCAGCGTGGCATGGGAAAGTGCGTCAATGGGAGCCTCAAAAACGGCCACATGGCGGCTGCCCGGATTCTGCGGTGGGTAGCAGAAGCTAAATTCCTTGTCACTGCCATAAACATCCTTTTTGAGATTGCCGGTGATACCGCGCATACAGGCAAACTTCGCTTTCCCCGCGTTGTCTTTTCCGACAAACACGCAGACCGGTTCGCCATGATACCGGGCCTCATAGAAAAGCCCGTTCCGAAAGCACCGGCTGATCACATCCGAACTGATCCCGCGCCGCTGCAAATACGAAACAGCGGCGGTAGCACACCGTCTGGCCCAGGGCAGCGTAAACGGTTTCTTTTCCGGCTCTCTCTGTGCCTGCTTTGCCGCCGCGCTTTGGTAAGCCGGCGTCTGCCGTATTTCTCCGCCTGCCAGTGCTTGAACCGCATCCACCAGACCATAGCCCCGAATCTGGATCAGGTAATCCAGGGCGTTAATACTGCGGCCCCGGCTGTTCCAGTACCAGTACCGTTTCCCGGTCACATAGACCAGGCTGTCATGCTCCTTGTGCCGGTAATTGGGGCCGTCCCGTTTGAGCACGCCGGGCTCATGGGATTGCAGCCAGGCGAACAGGTCCGCCTCCCGTGCCGCCTGAATCTGCTCTTTGGTTACACCGGGCATGGTGTCGGCACAGATTTTCGTTTCATCGTGCTTCGCCTCCTTCCTGTGATGATATGAAAAAAGACGCCTGAAAGCGCCTAACAGCCGTACAGGTCATGGTTGACCTCCGCACGGTAATAGCTATCCATTGTTGCCGGCGCGTTATACAGCGCTGCCAGCAGATAAGCCTTGATGTTGTTGACCTTCGTAACGTTCTTGTCGATACAGTCAAAAACATACTCCAGGTGGTCGGAATTGATCTTTAAGAACCGGCTCCTGACAACCTCCCGTGGGAAGTCGTCTCCGGCAATGCGGATATAGGGCCGTCTTGACAGCACCGTTTCCAGCATAAGCTCCACAGTCTCGTCCATGCGTTCCTGCCCATAGCGGGGAACCAGAAAGTCATACTCAATATTCTCTTTGATAATTCCACGGTATGCCTCTGCCATATCCATCCTATCAATCCCATCCTGACAGCCTGCCGTTTCCGGCTCTTCCGGATAGATTGATTGATGTGTCCTTGATATATCCGTTTTTGATTTTTTAGTTTTTTGTGGATTAGTATTTAATTGTGCGGGATTTTCCTGTTCAGGTTCCGCCTGTTCAGGTTTTGCCTGTCTTGGATTTACCTGTCTTGGATTTTCCCGTTTAGGTGAAACACCTTGTTTTACGCCGGTTACAGGCTTTTCGTGGATCGTGTACTCAATATCGCCGAGCTGTCCGTTCTCATTGCGGAGGCGCTGCCTGGTGAGATACCCGTGCCGTTCCAGCTCCTTCAGGGCGGTGGTAATGGAATCCACGCCATCCCTGCAAATGTGGGCCAGCCCCTTTGTGGTATAATCCCAATCTTCCGGCAGCGACAGCATAAGGGAAAGAAGCCCCTTCGCCTTTAAGGACAGTTCCGTATTGCGCAGGTGGTGATTGCTCATAACCGTAAAGTCCTTCGTTTTCTCTACACGGAATACAGCCATTTCACAGCCTCCTTTCTTCGGTTATTCCGTTACAAAGCGCGGTCCCTGCGGTCATAATGGAGATGGCCGCCTGAGACCTTCGCATGATTTTTCAGTTTGACTTCGCCCCGTTCCTGGCTCTCTAAGAATTTCTGATAGCCGGCCTCCGTAAGAAACAGGCGCATTTTATCGCCCTTATCCCCAACAGGGGAATCATAGGACAGCACATCAAAGACGATCATGTGCTTAACCTCCGGGTCAAAGCGTTCCAGCCCCATGATGTCATGCCCCTTTAATTTCTCCGCGCCGGACTGCTGCCTGGCCTCGGCGATCCTTTCCCCGATAGTCCGGGGCGGGTGGGGCAGCCGGTAATTCTTCTGAATGTCCCGCACCAAATCCATGCACTCACGGTCCGACAGAACACGCACCTTTGCCATAAGGCTTTCCGCCGCCTCCCGCAGCTCGGAATTGTTTGAATATCGCACGGTCATGTAAAGCTCATTCAGAACCTTTGCCTGACAGTCTCCTTCGGCCTGAAAGAGCATCTTTTTTTCCATTTCGTTCAGTTCCATGTGTGGCTCCTTTCTTCTAAAAATCTGCATGAAAAAAGGGCGTCCACCTAAAAAGATGAAACGCCCACGGCAATCAGCGGCCAGGCAAAATGCCGGACCGCTGGCACTATTCGGTTTTGTCGTTAATGTAACAGCCTCCTTTTTTCGTCAATTTTCTCGCCATATTTCAACTTGGGAAAAGGAATTGAATAGACGGCGACAAACGCTGAAACCCCTTGAAAATCAAGGCTTTTTCCGTTTGTCGTTATTATACCGTAATGGCACACCTTCGCCACCATGGCCCTCCAAAACGGCGTGGATGTAAAAACCGTCTCCTCCATGCTCGGCCACTACTCCGCAGGCTTCACCCTGGACACTTACGCCCATGTTACCACCGACGCCCAACTCAAAGCCGCCCAAACCATGGGCAATATCCTATCCGGCGCTCTCTGATACTTTCCGCTATCCGCTCCCGTTGGGGTCAGTGTTTGGGTCATGAAAAGGCAACAAGCGAAAATAGAAACTTATGAAAAGCAAAAATCCCAGAAATCAAACGATTTCGAGGATTTTTGGCACGCCGTGAGGGATTCGAACCCCCGGCCTTCTGGTCCGTAGGTTGTCCCGAAGAAAAAACGGAGCCGTTTCGGCTCCGTTTCAAGCTGTTTACCGATATTTGCTGGACAGGCATTCCTTTGTTTCCGCCCGTAACTGCCTGTTCCAGTTCTATTCTGGGTCAAAAATGGGTCAAAATACTTTTCCATACAGCATATGCTATCGCTTAAGGTCATTGTACCATAGTGTAAGAGCATATACAACAACGAACCTAATAAAAATGTGAAAACCTCCACAATTCAAGAATAGGCTTCCCGCAGCCCTGCGGGGCTGCGATGCCGGAGAAAGCGGACGCACGCTGTAAACGCATACATCCGCTTCCTCCGGCTTTGCTGTGTCAGCTGACGAGACCCTCGCACAGAAGTACCCCGTGTTTGCCCTCGTGAGCCGCTGTGTGACCTCCTTCGGGGAAGGGAAGCATCCCAGCCCAAGAGAAGGCTTTCAAGCCGGTTTCGGGCGGATTTGGAAAAGACTCCGCGTTTGAGCCGTGTCGTGTGGCAGCGCAAAAATGACCACGCTGTAATCAAAGAATACTGAGACCGGAAACGACAGGCGTTCCTTCCCCCCACACAAAACGGCAAAAGCGGGGGCGCTTGACGCACCTCCGCTTTTGCCATATAGAGAAAAATCAAAGAAAGGCGGCTTGTTAGTTCTCTTTGCGCTTACGGGTGACGATCACCGCGCCAGCCATGACAGCCACAAGACCCATGCCCAGATACAGGGTGATACCCGCGTCGCCGGTGTTACCGGACTTCACGTCCTTACCGTCGTTCTTCTTGTCATCGGTGGTGCTGGAACTGGAACTGCCGCCAGTGGGGCGGGTCAGCTTCTTGTAGGACTTCTCGGCATCCAGCAGGGTCTGATAGTTGGTGACAAGCTCCTTCTGCGCATCGGACAGTGCGTCATAGGCCTTGCGGGCGGCCTTGATGCTGCTGCCGCTGTCCTTGGTCACTTCACCGATGGCGTCGATCTTGGCGATCACATCCGCCACAGCGTCCTCGTCGGCCTGAGCCTGTGTCTTGAGGTTCACGTAGTAGATCACAGGCTCCTTTTCTCCCTCCTGCACCACAACGCGCACCATGCGGTGGTTCAGGGAGTCAAACTTGGCGCTCTTGCCGTAAACGTCGTTGATGTAGACGTTGGTGTTCTCCGGCGCGTCCACAGCCACCTCAACGGCGGTATCGGCCACGGCGGAATACACGTCCACGCCATCCTTCAGCGCCAGCTTCTGGCCGTTGATGGAGATGGAGGCGGGAGCGGCGGTAACGCCAACGGGAGCGGCAGCCGCGTCGGTCTTATAGATGGCGCTGACCTCGGTGGACTTTTCGCCGATGCCGCCGCCATCGACGTTGGAGGCGGTCTGCACCTTTACGTACTTGACCCAATCCAGCTTCACGGGCTGGCCGTTCTCGTCTACGGCCCAGTCAAGGTCGAATACCTCGCCGCCCTCGGCACCGGTGTAGGGATTCAAGCCGTTATAGCAGGTGTCGGCATAGCCCCACTTGGGAACAGCCACATCGAAAATCTCATTACGAGTGGTTCCTTTGCCGCCCAACAGCGTACCGGTAACGGTAATACTGGTATCATTTTCAGCTGTCCACGGGAACAGGGGATAGAGGGCTTTGTTGGGATAGAGATAGCTGGTGCCGGAATAGCCCATGCTGTCTGTCCAGTCTGCCGCCGTACCGGAAGCGCCGCCATAGACGGTGGAGGTGCCGGTGGACTTGGTGTAAGTTATGGTATAATCCCAATAGGCGTGGTTGCTGTAGTGGTCGGAACCAGCCAGCGTATACCACGTCTTGCCATCCTGCGATACCAACACATTGGCAGGCTCATAAAAGCCGAAGTGGTTGGTGCCGTAGTTGTTGCCCCGCACCACGAAGTCCACGCCGTAAGGGTGGTTGGGATCGTTGGTGATCAGTTGGTCAAAGCGGTAGATGATGTAGCCGCCGAAGTTGCCCAAAGATACCAGCATATTCATACCAGTACCACTCTGCGGGAAGCCTGCCAGCGCCCGCTCCGGCATGGTTCCATAAGTACCCGTTGCGTTATTGGCGTTGTTGGTGTACTGGCTGGCCAGACACAGATATTCCTCCACCGCTGTGGGGGTATCCATAGCGTTATCCCGCTGGTACACCGTAACATTAAAGCGCAGCTTGCGGCCAGTGGTAGACTCTGCCAGCACATAGTAGGTCTTTTCCATCCGCCGGGAATGCAGTCCGCTGGCCTCAAGCTCGGAAGCATTGACAGGCAGCACGTAGAAGCCATCCTTCTGCTCCAGTGCAGCGCCCTCTGCCTTGTATTGTTCATCGGTGAGATAGACTTTCTTTGCCTCAGTATTAAAAAGGAAAGAAGCGGTCTCTGCATTGCGGTCAAGTATCATGCTAAAACTGTTCTGTGCCGTCTGCACTGGAGTATAGAGGGTCGCATTTTCTACCTTGACCTCTTGGATGGGGCTGTCTGTGTCCTGCTCCCACGCCAAGAATACATTTTCCTTTTCTACCTTAATCCTGTTACAGAACCAGTCGCTCTCAGGGTATTTCGGTAGTATTCCACGGGTAAACAGAACTCTTTCGGGCGCAAAGGTTGTTTTGCTTAAATCGCCCTGCGCACGTGTCACAGCGCAAAAACCTTCACTGTCATATTCTGGTGTCCAAAGAGGTGTACCGGTTGCAGGGCCGCTATTATCAATAATCGTATAGCCTTTGGCAGGGCGGACTAAGATGTGGTCGACGGCGGCAGGAATCTCAATCACATTGAAGGTGCCATTTCCGACAGCTCTGGTCTCTGCCTTCATGGTCAAGGGTTGCTTAGTTCCGTCACCAAAGACCGCATACACTTCGGCCAACGGCAATACGTTAAACTGCAGCTCACCCTGTAGCGTCGGATCGTCCACCGAAGTGGCTGTCAGCACAAGAGCATTTTTCACTTCTGTGCCCTTGATCGCAATGCTGGATTGTCCGTCCCAAGGATTCTTTGCTCTGTACGGCATCACGGAGGGATCGTTGACTGTCCAATTACAGACCACCGGCTCGCCCTTTTCGTTGGTGGCAGTCACGGTGACCTTCTCGTTCCAAATGACGCTTTCCTTGTCTGTGGTCAGCGTCAGCTTGGGAGTGGTCACGCCGCCTGCCTCCACCGTCACCGCGGCGTAGGCGGGGGAGCTGACGACATTGTTGGTACTCTTACCCTTGGCGCCGTTGGCCCACACATACCAGTCGCCTGCTTCGGGGAAGGTGATGCTGGCCGCACCGCTGGAGTCGGTGGTGACGCTCTGGGCGTCGCTGGCAAACAGCGTCTTGCCGTAGTAAACGGTCTGCGTGCCGCAGACGTTATACTGCGTCCCGCTGGGACTCATCATGTTCGTCTGCGCTGTCTTACAGGTGATGGTTTTGGCCTCACCCGCCGTGGCGGTATAGCTGTGGGTGGGCGCATCGCCGTCCATGAAATACTGGAAGCCAGCGTAGGCGTCACCCCAGAAGCTCCAGTCGTCGAACATCGCCACGTCCACCACGTCGCCATCTTTCAGGATGATCCAGTCCGCCGTGGCGCCGGTGCTGCCCGACATGATGGGGTACACATGGTTCACATAATAGGTCAGGTTCTGATCGTGGCCCCAGAACTTCGTCATAAACATACTTCCGGCGGCACCGGACACGGTAAGCGCGTCGCTATCTGCCGTCAGCTTGCCGCCGTTCAGGTACTCCTGCTCCAGCATTTTGATGAACAGGTGCAGCACCGTGGGCTGCTCGCCTGCGTCCGCACGGGTGTATTGGCCCAGGCCGTAGTCGTCCAGATCAAAATACTCCACCGTTACCGGGACATAGGCCAGCGTTTTGCCGCTGGTGCCGTTTTTGTACTTCCCGTTATCCGACAGGGAGAAATAAACCGTGACCTTGCTGTTGTCTTCACCCGCGGCAAACGCCAGCGTGGGGATCAGGCTCAGCACCATCATCAGCGCCAGCAGAAGCGAGAGGATTCTCTTTTTCATCGCGTGATTTTCCTTTCTCTTTTGTATTTTTCTTATCTTAAAAGGCCGTGAGGTCTGAATTTTTGCGCATATGCGCAAAAACATAAAGCGATATCGCTTTATGAGGAGATCTTCTGGACTTGAGGAGGCTGGGAGAGGGGAGCGCCCCCTCTCCCGCCCGGAGAAAAGCGGCTTATCACCGTAGTCAGCCGCAAAAAATAACGCACAGCCAAACCCGGCTATGCGTTGTGGAAAAACAAAAGCGCATGGCCCAAATGACCGTGCGCCGCACCTCTCATTTTGGCTTCGGGAATGGCAAAACCAACCGGCCCGGTGCATAGCGTATCTGACTTAGCCCCCTCGCGCCGCGTTTCCGCGCCGCCCAAGGCATCACAGTGACCTTCTCGCGGGGCCTCTCACCCCATTCCGCCGCCGGGTGTTGTTTTCGCATTCGCGTTTGTTCCCCGGCGCACCGTCCGTATCTTTAGTTGTCGTAATGTAGTGTATCACATCGAAACGGGAATTGCAAGGGAGATGTCCGGTGTTTTTTACGAAAACAGTTGACAGGGCAGGGAGGGGGCATCCCGGCCTTAAAGGTGGTTTTCGGGCGGTTTTGCGGAGGACTTTCGGGACGAAGAGAGAAGCAGGAGAAAGGCAATGGCGCTTTTCTGCGCCATTGCCCATTCACAGCAGCCCGCAGTGCGAGCTGCCGCAAGGGTTTGCGGGTTTTGGAAATTGACGCTTTTTTCGAGGTTCCGTGGATGGAGAACTACGCCAAGGTGAAATTGCGCCCGTCCACCTTCAAAACCTTACAAGGCTTTCTGAAAAACCACATTAAGCCGCAAATTGGCAGCATCCCGCTGGCAGACCTCACTTCTCTGGACTTGCAGCGGTTCTACAAGCACCTGTTGGACGGTGGCCGGGTAGACCGCATCGAAGCGAAAAAGAAACCGAAAGGGTTAGCACCGAAAACCGTGCGCAACATCCACCAGATGATCTGCTCGGCATACAACCTTGCCATGGAACAGCGCCTCGTCACGAAAAATCCCACACAGGGCTGTGCGTTGCCAAAAGTCGAACACAAAGAGATGAAAACGTTGACCGCCGACCAACTCAGCGCCTTCTTCCGAGAAGCCAGGGACAGCGGCGTGTACGAGCTCTACTACCTCGACCTCGCCACGGGCCTACGCCGTGGCGAACTGCTGGGGCTAAGGTGGACAGATGTAGACTTCCAGCATGGCGTGCTGAAAATCCAACGGGCCATCTCGCGGCAGAACGGCAAGGTAGTGGAAGCCCCACTAAAAACGAAAAACGCCTACCGCACACTGCCGCTGTCGGCAGACGCAGTAGACGTACTAAAAATGCAAAAGTGCAAGATCGGAAATAGCGAGTGGGTATTCCCATCGCCCACCGGAGGCCCCATGTCGCCGGACAGCGTTCTGCATATGCTCCAGCGGGTGCTGAAACGGGCTGCGCTGCCCCGCATCCGATTCCACGATCTCCGTCACACCTTCGCCACCATGGCCCTGCAAAACGGCGTGGACGTGAAAACGGTCAGCAGTATGCTCGGACACTACTCCGCGGGCTTCACGCTGGACACCTATGCCCATGTCACCACCGACGCACAGCTCAAAGCGGCGCAAACGATGGGGAGCATCCTCTCCCGTGCGGTATAGACCTTTCCGCTATCCGCTCCCGTTGGGGTCAGCGTTTGGGTCAGAAAAAAGCGGTATCCCCAAAACAGAACTTATGAAAAGCAAAAGTCCTCGAAATCAGACGATTTCGAGGACTTTTGGCACGCCGTGAGGGATTCGAACCCCCGGCCTTCTGGTCCGTAGCCAGACGCTCTATCCAGCTGAGCTAACGGCGCTTGTCTCTTGACGACTTTGATATCATAGCACATGATATCAGGAATTGCAAGGGCTTTTTTCATTTTTCTTGAAAAATTTTTACGGGGCCGGGGGAGGGGAAAAATGTGCGCTGGACAGCGGAAAAAAGGTGTGCTATAATATACGCCTAATAATATTGCATGATGGATGCAGGGAAACGGCGGAAGAGCGCCGCAGCGAAAGGAGCCAACGGTTATGAGAGTCATTGATCTGGAGAACATCAACTACGCCATGCGAAGCGAGACGCAATTCGTGCTGCGGTGCGAGGAGGTGTTCCACGATAAGATCAGTGCGGCGGCGACCACCATTCTCTCCAACAAGGGCGAAAAGCCGCTGGTGGCGCTGACGGGTCCCTCCGGCAGCGGCAAAACCACCACCGCTATGCGTTTGCAGGAGTATTTGCAGAATCTGGGGGTCCATGTGTGCCTGCTGAGCATGGATAACTTCTTCCTGCCGCTGGATCAGCGCCCCCCGGAGGCCACCGACTGGGAGTCCCCTTACTGCGTCAACGTGGAGCAGCTGGTGTCCTGCATCTCCCAGCTGGCCGACGGCAAGGAGGTGGATATCCCCTGGTACGACTTTAAGGAGGGCAAGACCGGTGGATATCGCAAGATGCAGGGTGACGAGAACGGCATCATCATTGCAGAGGGCATCCATATGCTCAACCCGCTGATCTTCGAGAAGATCCGGGGCATTGCCAACGGCATCTATGTGGCGCCCCGTACCCGTATCATCACCTATGACGACAAGATCGTCCGGCCGGAGCAGCTGCGGGTGGCCCGCCGGCTCATCCGGGACTACAACACCAGAGGCCACTCTCTGCGGGAGACCGTGGAGCGGGCGGCCAGCGTCAACCGGGGCGAGGAGAACTACATCAAGCCCTATAAGTCCAACGCCGCCATCCAGATCGACAGCTTCCACGACTATGAGCCGTGTATTCTGGCCAAGTATCTGCTGGAGATCCCCCAGTTCCGGCAGGAGCTGACGGACGAATTCATGGCGGAGAACGATCTGACGGATCTGATGAAGGTGGTGCGGGAGGTGCCGCCCCTGCACACGCCGTATGTGCCGCTGAACTCCATCGTGCGGGAGTTCGTGGGCGGCAGCTGCTACGAGTATTAAATGGTAAGAAGCAGCCCTACGGGCTGTGAGATATGTTGTTATCCGTGCCTTTTTAGAGAGGAGAAATGAAGTATGCACAAGATCATTACCATCAGCCGTGAGTTTGGTTCCGGTGGCCGTGAGCTGGGCAAGCGCCTGGCGGAGGAGTTGGGCATCCCCTGCTACGACCACCAGATCATCGAGATGATCGCCAAGGAGAACGGCTTTGACGAGCGGTATGTGGCCAACGTGTCCGAGAAGAGCATCGAGGCCGCCTATCCCATGACCATCGGCCATCGGTTCGCCATGCCCTCCATGGAGATCATGGAGCAGCCCATCCGGGTGGCGGCGGCCCAGCGCCAGATCATCGAGAACTTCGCCAAGCAGGGGGACTGCGTGATCATCGGCCGCTGCGCCGATGTGATCCTGAAGGACTATCACCCCCTGAACCTGTTTATCTACGCCGACATGGAGGCCAAGGTGGAGCGCTGCATCCGCCGGGCTCCGGAGGGGGAGCATCTGACCCGCAACGAGATCGAGCGGATGATCAAGCAGGTGGATAAGAACCGTGCCCAGTACCGCCAGATGTACAGCGATACCAAGTGGGGCGCCAAGGAGTCCTATCACCTGTGCGTCAACACCACGGAGAAGTACATGAAGGAGATCGTTCCTGGGCTGGCCGCCTATGTGCGGTGCTGGTTCAGCGAGGAATAAGCAGGACAGCGGAGACTGCCGGGAGGGAGAGCCCGCCGGCAGTCTCCCTTTGCGTCAACGGAAAGGAGCAGGCAATATGAAGCGCATTGCAGTTATCACCGGGGCCTCCAGCGGTATGGGACGCCGGTTCGCTGAGACCGTGGACACCTTCGGCCGCTTTGATGAGGTGTGGGTCATCGCCCGCCATGAGGCGGCGCTGGAGGGGCTGCGGGAGCGGGTGCCGTTTCCCGTGCGGCCTTTGGCGCTGGATCTGACGGACCGCAGCAGCTTTGCGACGTATGCCAAGGCGCTGACGGAGGAGCCGGTGGAGGTGGGCCTGCTGGTGAACGCCAGCGGCTTCGGAAAGTTCCGGGCGGTGGTGGATACGCCGCTGGAGGTGAACCTGAACATGGTGGATCTGAACTGTCAGGCGGTGATGGCCCTGTGTCAGCTGACGATCCCCTATATGCCGGAGGGCGGGCAGATCATCAACATCGCCTCGGTGGCGGCCTTCCAGCCCATTCCGTATATCGACGTGTACGGGGCCAGCAAGGCCTTTGTGCTGAGTTTCAGCCGGGCGCTGAACCGGGAGCTGCGGGGCCGGGGCATCCGGGTCATGGCCCTTTGCCCCTTCTGGACCCGGACGGCCTTCTTTGACCGTGCCACCGTCAACGGCGGCGAATCGGTGGTGAAGAAATATGTGGCCATGTATGAGCCGGAGCAACTGGTGCAGCGGGCATGGCGGGATGCCAAGCGGGGGAAGGATGTGAGCCAGTTCGGCTTTGTGGCCCGGTTCCAGACGGGGCTGACGAAGCTCCTGCCCCACAGTCTGGTGATGGATGTATGGATGCATCAGCAGAAGCTGAAGTGAGGCGGCGGGGATGAGGTATTTGTTTCCCACGGGGAAGGGCTATCAGCGGAAGTGGCTGGGGCAGGACGTGCTGTCCGGCGTGGTCATTGCCGCCGTATCCATCCCCATTTCCATGGGCTATGCCCAGATCGCCGGGCTTCCGGCGGTATACGGTTTGTACGGATCACTGCTGCCGGTGATCCTGTTTGCGCTGCTGTCTACGTCGCCGCAGTTCATCTTCGGCGTGGATGCCGCCCCGGCGGCCATGATCGGCGGCGTGCTGGGAGGCATGGGCATCGCCATGGGCTCCGCCGAGGCGGAGCGGGTGGTGCCGGTTCTGACCTTCTACGTGGGGATATGGCTGCTGCTGTTTGCCCTGCTGCGGGCGGGTCGGGTGCTGCGGTTCGTATCTACCTCCGTGATGGGGGGATTCATCAGCGGCATCTGCTGCACCATCATTCTGATGCAGCTGCCCAAGCTCATGGGCGGCACCGCCGGCACCGGTGAGCTGCCGGAGCTGGTGCGGCATCTGGTCAGGGTGCAGGTCCATCCCCTGTCTCTGGGGCTGGGGGCGGCGGCGCTGGTGATCCTGCTGGCAGCCAAGCGTCTGAGACCCAAATTCCCCATGGCCATCGTGGTGATGGGACTGGGGGCGCTGGCCACGGTGCTGTTTGACCTGCCGGGGCATGGCGTAGCGTGTCTGGGCGCAGTGGAGCCGGGACTTCCGGCGCTGCATCTGCCGGACTGGAGCGCCGTCAGCCTGACGGAGGGGCTGGGCAGCAGCCTGCCGGTGGCGGTGGTCATCATGGCGGAGACGCTGCTGGCCGAGAGCAGCTTCGCCATGCGGGACGGCTATGAAATTCGGGACAGTCAGGAGCTGCTGGCCTTTGCGGCGGCCAATCTGGGAGCCGGCATGGTGGGCTGCTGCCCGGTAAACGGCAGCGTGTCCCGCTCCTCCATGAATGTGCAGTACCGGGGCAAGACCCAGGCGGTGTCACTGGTGGCGGCAGCGGGGATGGCGGCGGTGCTGCTGTGGGGCAGCGGGCTGATCCGGCTGCTGCCGGTGCCGGTGCTGACGGCCATCGTTATTTCGGCCCTGCTGGGGGCGGTGGAGTTCGACATGGCCCACCGGCTGCTGCGGGCGGATCGGAAGGAGCTGGCCATTTTTCTGGCGGCCTTTCTGGGTGTGCTGGTGCTGGGGACCATCTATGGGGTGGTCATCGGCGTGCTGCTGTCCTTCGTGGACGTGATCCGGCGGGCCTCCCAGCCCAGCCGGGAGCTGCTGGGGGTCATCTCCGGGCAGCCGGGCTTTTACCCGCTGGGGCGCATGAGTCAGGCGCATTCGCTGGAGGGAGTGGTCCTGTACCGGTTCAGCGGTGGGCTGTTCTTCGCCAACATCGACCGGTTCCAGAAGGATGTGGAGAACTGCGTGAAGCCCGGTATCCAGGCGGTGATCGTGGATGCCAGCGGCATCGTCAGCGTGGATCTGACCTCGGCGGAGCGGTTGGTGCTGCTGTACCGGCGGCTGAAGGAGCAGGGAGTACGGCTGTACCTGACGGAGCATATCGGACAGGTCAACGGCGAGCTGCGGCGCTTCGGGGCCGGGGAACTCATCGAGGAGGGCGCTGTGCGTCGGACCCTGTATGCGGCGCTGGAGGACTGCGGCACCGCAGAGGGCGAGGTGAAGCAGTGGATCCCGGAGGAGATGCGCCATGCGGTGCCGGAGCTGCTGCGGCAGACGCAGGAGCTGGAGTGGGCCTACGGCGAGGAGGCCCAGAGCAAGCTGGATGCCATGACGGGACAGGTTTTGCAGACGCTGGAGGAGACGGAGCCGGAGCAGCGGGGGCAGGAACTGGAGTCCCTGCTGGAGCGGGGCCGGTGGCAGGGCGTGATCGACCGGGACGCCGTTTTGCAGCATCTGGAGGAGCATCTGGCGGAGCTTTCCCGGCTGCTGGAGCAGTCGGAGGATGCGGTGCTGCTGGAGCTGGAGCAGGAGCGGGAACGGGTGACGGAGGCGCTGCGGCGTCAACACCCGGAGATCGCTTCGTATCTGGCGGCCCATCGAGGGGAACTGGAGCAGCGGTTCCAGCGGAAGTATCCGGAGGCGGCCCAGCACATCCACGAACTGCGCCAGCGGCTGCATCAGCCGACGGAGGATGAAACGAAGGAGCAGAGGTGACGGACATGGCGTGCTATATTTTCGGCGCAGGAGATTTTGACGGGCTGGAGGAACGGCCCGGTGCGGAGGACTATGTGATCGCCGCCGACGGCGGATACACCGCCTGCCGGAGGGCGGGGGTGGAGCCGCAGCTGCTGCTGGGGGATTTCGATTCGCTGGCGGAGGTACCGGCGCTGCCCCATGTGGAGCGGGTGCCGGTGGAGAAGGACGACACGGATATGATGCTGGCCATCAAGCGGGGGCTGGAGCGAGGCGAGACACTGTTCCATCTCTACGGCGGCATGGGAGGCCAGCGGACGGATCACACCGTGGCCAACCTTCAGGCGCTTTTGTATCTGGCGGACCACGGGGCCAGAGGATGGCTCCACGGACGAGGCGAGCAGTGGACCGCCATCCGGGACAGCAGCATCGTGTTTCCGGCCCGTCCGGAGGGCATTTTGTCGGTTTTCTGCGTGGGGCCGGACGCTGAGGGCGTCACCATCCGGGGGGCGCAGTACCCGCTGGAGGGGGCGACCTTGACGGCCTCGGTGCCGCTGGGTGTAAGCAATCACTTTATTGGGCAAGATATTATGGTAGAGGTCATACACGGCAGTTTGCTTCTGGGTTTACATAATTAGAATTTGGAGGTAGCAAACATGAAAAAGATGATGACCGGTGTACTGGCTCTGGTAATGGTGCTGGTGATGGTGGGCTGCGGCCAGAAGGACAATGGCGTGGTAAACGGCGTGGCCAAGGACGGCGCCACCATCGGTGAGGGCGCCAAGTCCTTCACCACGGAGGTGGTGGACAAGGACGGCGGCAAGGTGACGTTCACCGTCAAGACCGATGCCGACACCGTGGGCAAGGCCCTGCTGGATCAGGGTGTCATCGCCGGAGAGGACAGCAGCTATGGGCTGTACGTCAAGACCGTCAACGGCATCACGCTGGACTATGACACCGACGGGATGTACTGGGCCTTCTATATCAACGGCGAGTACGCCCAGACCGGCGTGGACGCCACCGGTGTAGAGGATGGCGCAGTGTACGCCTTCCGGGCCGAGAAATAACAAGCGGCCGGGATACCGGCCAGTGTGGAAAGATAAATTCCCCCGCAGCGCTCCTTTGGGGAGCGCTGCGGGGGAATTTTTGATTGGGGGAAAAGGCCCGCCGCAGATACTTCTGCGGCGGGCCTTTTGGGCGGTTGCGGGGGTCAGAGGGCCTTGGTATACATCTCCTCCACGGAACCGAAGGAGGGACGCTTTCTGCCGCTGGCGGTGAAGCCGAGGGATCGATAGAACCGGATGGCAGGCAGATTGGCATCGAATACCCAAAGCAGGATGGAGGGGTATCCGGCGCTTTTCACGTCCCGCAGGACCTTCTCCAGCAGCAGCTTGCCATAGCCCTGATGCCAGTGTGCCGGCAGGGAATGGATGCAGATCAGCTCGGCGGTCCCGGCCATGTCGGGCTCTCTGGCGGCGTCCCAACATGCGATGCCGTGGGGCGCACCGTCCCGCTCCAAAATGTATCCATGGGCGCTGCCATGGGTCAGCAGATGCTCATACATTCGGGTCACAGGCTCCGGGTCCGTATATTCGGAGAGGATGCCGGCGGGGATGATCTCCCGAAAGGCGGCTTTCCAGCTTTCGGTCTGGATGTGGGCAAGCTGTGGGGCATCTCCGGGTCTTACGCTTCGGATGTCAGCGGTGTGGTTCATGAGAGGGCCTCCTTTGCATTTGCTGAAGGGGAAAATTTCGGGTCAGAGGGCCAGAACGGCGTCGAGACACAGGGTGAGGGCGTATTCATAGGCGCTGCCGCCCCAGTGCCGCTGGTCGTAGCGCTGGACGTCGGCAAGGCTGTCCGCTGTATAAAGAAGCATCCCCCAAGTGGCGCTGCGGAAGGCGGCACAGGCCGCAAGGGCAGAGCACTCCATCTCCACCACGGAGCAGCCCTCGCTTTTGCGGTAGGCGACCTTCTCCTTCGTCTCACGGAAGAAGCCGTCGGTGAACCATGTGACGACCTCCTGATAGCGCATATGGTGGGCGAGGATGGTTTGCTCGATGGCCCGCCGGGCGGGTTCGCTGATCTCCATATAGCGGGAGGGCGGGGCGTAGTGGTAGGAGGTCCCCTCGTCCCGCAGCGCCTTGCAGGGGACAAGGAAGGTACCCTCGTCAAAGGGCGTCAGCACGCCGCAGCTGCCGGCGGAGATGATCTCACGGACCCCGTAGCTGATGAGCCAGTCCAGCAGCTGGGCCGCTGCGGCGGCCCCCACCGGGGCCTGACAGAGGGCGACCTCCTGCCCGTGGTAGGTGGTGACATAGATGGGGTAGAGCTTGGTGGCGCTGTTGAAGGCGGCGACCTGTCTGGCTCCCGCAGCGTGGGCGTAGCGGTCGATGTAGCCGCCGAGAAAGGCGAACACGCATTTCCGGGGCAGATGCAGGTCCAGCTGCTCATAGTCCGGGCCGATGACGGCGGTCTGCTCCGGATCGAACTCCAGAAGCGGTATCTCGCAGGGGATGATGCCCATGGCGTGGCCCCCTGAATGTGAAATCAAAGCGGGGGGATGGAGACTATGATACCACACAGGGAGGGGGACTGCAAGAGGGACTGGGAGGGGGCTTTCCGGTGATTTGGAGCGGGATGGCGGCGATGGAGGGAGAAAATTTTGCAGGCAGCGGAGGAGAGCGGGCGAAAAATGGAGGTGTGAGACGGGAAAGGGCAACAGCGGGTGCAACAAGGGCCGGTGATCGGGGAGGGATAGGAGGGGTGAGGAGATGCGGAAGCGATTTGATCGGGATCGGGCCGTGGCGGAGTGCGGGCTGTGCGGACGGGAGATCTGGCCGGGGGAGGGGTTTTATCAGGTGAACGGGGAGATCTTCTGCCGGGATTGTCTGGAGAGGTATGCGGAGCAATTTTTTGCGGGGTTTTTCAGAGAAGGGACTGTGTGATGGGGAAGGAAAGAAATGTGCCGTGGGAGGAGATCCTGCGGCGGAGAAAAGAGGGGGAGACGGCCCGTGCGCTGGCGGAGGAGTTCGGCGTGTCCGTGGAGAGTGTCTATAAGCGAGGGCAGCGGGAGCGGCTGGAGCAGAGGGGCAGCTTGCAGCAGGCGGCCCGAAAGCTGTGCCGCAGTGCAGGGAGCATGGTGGCGCAGATGGAGGATATGGACGCCAAGGAGCTTAAGGAACTGACGGCGCTGCTGCGGGAGCTGGTGACGCTGGAGGAGCGGACGGACAAGGGACCGGAGACGGTGAAGGTGGTGCTGGCGAAGGAAGCGGAGGAGTGGAGCAGATGAGCGTGCAGGTGGTGAAGCTGGAGCGGCCCAACCCCCGGCAGGAGGAGTTTTTGAAGTGTGAAAAGAAGTATGTGGCCTTCGGCGGGGCCAGAGGTGGCGGGAAGAGCTGGGCAGTGCGGACCAAGGCAGTGCTGATGGCCCTGAAGTACCCCGGCATCCGCATTTTGCTGGTGCGGCGGACCATGCCGGAACTGGAGAGCAATCATCTGCGTTTTTTGCGCAGGCAGCTGGCGGGGGTGGCGGAATACAAGGCGGCCTCCCGGCAGCTGGTGTTCCCCGGCGGCAGTGTGCTGGAACTGGGGTACTGCGCCTGTGACGGGGATATGGACCGGTATCAGGGGGCGGAGTTCGACGTGATCTGTATCGATGAGGCCACCCAGCTGAAGGAGGAGTGGCTGCGGCAGTTTGCGGCGTGTCTGCGAGGGGTGAATGAGTTCCCCAAGAGGATGTACTACACCTGCAACCCCGGCGGGCCGGGGCATGGGTACATCAAGCGGCTGTTCATCGACCAGCGGTACCGGGCGGGAGAGCGGGCGGAGGAATACGCCTTCATCCCCGCCAGGGTCACGGACAATCAGGCGCTGCTGCGAGCGCAGCCGGACTATCTGCGGCAGCTGGAGGCCCTGCCCCTGCGGCTGCGGCAGGCGTGGCTGGAGGGCAAGTGGGACGTGTTTCAGGGGCAATTCTTTCAGGAGTTCGTGGACGACCCGACCCACTATCGGGACAGGCGGTTCACCCACGTCATCGAGCCCTTCGATATCCCCAGAGAGTGGAGCATCTGGCGCAGCTACGACTTCGGCTATGCCAAGCCCTTTTCCTGCGGCTGGTGGGCGGTGGATCACGACGGGTGCGTGTATCGGATCCTGGAACTGTATGGCTGCACCGGGGAGCCGGATGAGGGGGTAAAGTGGACGCCAGAGAAGCAGTTTGCAGAGATCCGGCGTATCGAGGACACCCACCCGTGGCTGAAGGGACGGGATATTTTAGGGGTGGCGGACCCGGCCATTTGGGACAGCAGTCGGGGAGAGAGCATCTATGAGACGGCGCTGAAGCACCGTATCTTCTTTATGAAGGGGGACAACCGGCGGATACCGGGATGGATGCAGATGCATTATCGGATGGCCTTTGACGAGGAGGGGTATCCGCAGCTGTATGTGTTCACCGGATGCCGTGCCTTTCGCAGGACCGTGCCGGGGCTGCTGTTCTCTGAGACGGAGCCGGAGGATCTGGACACCCGGATGGAGGATCATGTGGCCGATGAGAGCCGATATCTGTGCATGGCCCGGCCTATCCCGCCCCGGCGGGTGGAGACGGCACTGCCGGTGCAGGACGATCCGCTGAATATGCTGGTGAGACGGTGAAAGCGGGAAAAATTTCCGGTGTTGCACGGGAACGTGCAACAGGAGGGGAAACTTCCGGCGGCGGTGGGCGGAGAAGTGAGGACAGGAAAGCTGTTTTGGACAAACGGAAGGGGAGAAATGCCATGAGCAAGACGCAGCAGACGGCGGGGGAGAAGCCCCGCATCGGAGAGCAGGAGGTGCGCCGGGCGGCGGAGCTTCTGAAGAAGTACCGGCAGGGGAAGGTAAATCTGGAGCGGCGCATCATCGACAATGAGCAGTTCTGGAAGCTGCGGCACTGGCCGCAGATGGAGAAGACGGGGGAGGGCGGCAATCCCGGCGACCCGCAGCCCACCAGCGGTTGGCTGGTGAACTGCATCCTCTCCAAGCACGCAGACGCCATGGACTGCTACCCGGAGCCAACGGTGCTGCCCAGAGAACCGGGGGACCGGGCAGAGGCGGCCAAGCTGACCCGTATTCTGCCGGCCATCCTGAAGAAGAATCAGTTCAAGCGGACGTATTCCAGCGCATGGTGGTACAAGCTGAAAAGCGGGTGCGCCGTATATGGCGTGTTCTGGGATGCGGGCAAGCTCAACGGACTGGGGGATGTGTCTATCCGGCGGATGGATCTGCTGAACCTGTTCTGGGAGCCGGGGGTGACGGATATTCAGGACTCGGCCAACTTCTTCTCCACGGAGCTGGTGAGCCATGAGGTGCTGGAGGAGCAGTATCCCCAGCTGAAGGGAAAGCTGGGCGGTGGAGGGTTTACCGTGAGCCGGTTCCTGTATGACGATCAGGTGGATACCTCCGACAAGGCGCTGGTGGTGGACTGGTACTACCACACCCGTGAGAAGGGGCGCAGGGTGCTGCAATATTGCAAGTTCGTGGGGGAGACGGTGCTGTATGCCACGGAGAACGACCCGGAGCTGCGGGAGCGGGGGTGGTACGACCACGGGAAGTATCCCTTTGTGTTCGACGTGCTGTTCCCGGAGGAGGGGACGCCCTGCGGATACGGATATGTGGATCTGTGCAAATCCCCGCAGAAGCAGATCGACCTGATGAATCAGGCGATTCTCAAGAACACGCTGGCGGCGGCGACACCAAGGTTTTTCATCCGGTCGGACGGAGCGGTGAACGAAAACGAGTATGCCGACTGGACGAGGCCCTTCGTACACACCAACGGCAATCTGGGGGCGGACTCCATTGCACCTATTCACACGGCGGGGCTGGACAGCGTGTATGTGGCCATCATGCAGAGCAAGATCGCCGAGATGAAGGAGACGGCGGGCAACCGGGATGTGGCCAACGGCGGAACGGCCTCCGGTGTGACGGCGGCCACGGCCATCGCCGCCTTGCAGGAGGCGGGGGGCAAGCTGTCCCGGAACATGATCGACGACGGGTATGAGGCGTTTTCCGATGTGGTGACGCTGGTCATCGAGCTGATCCGGCAATTTTATCAGCTTCCCCGGCAGTTCCGGCTGCTGGGGGCCATGGGCCGGGAGGAGTTCGTTAGCTACGACGGGCAGGGCCTGCGGGAGCAGGTGATGGACGATGGGACGGGGGTCTGCTACCGGGTGCCGGAGTTCGATCTGGAGGTGTCGGCGCAGGATGAGAATCCCTACAAGACCATGGAGTATAACCAGCTGGCCCTGCAGCTGTTTCAGATGGGCTTTTTCCGGGAGGATATGGCGGATCAGGCGCTGCGGTGTCTGGAACTGATGGACTTCAAGAACAAGGACCAGCTGACGGCGGCCATTTTACAGGGCAAGCAGCAGGCTACCACGGCGCAGACGGCGGAGGGAGCGGCCTCCGGCGGCGGGACGGCGGTGAAGCAAACGGCCATGGAGCGGATGCGTCAGCAGACCCATGAGGCGGTGAGGCCCCGATGATCCGGGCGGTATTCGGACGGGACCGGGTGACGGTGATGGGTCACGCCGGGTATGCTCCCAAGGGGCAGGACATCGTGTGCGCAGCGGCATCGGCGCTGGTATTTGCCCTGATCGGCAGCCTGCGGCAGGAGGAGAACCTACGGGAGGTAGTGATCCGACCGGGGTATGTGACGGCGGCGGCCAAGGGGCCGTGCCGGGAGGAGCTGGAGCTGGTGCGGTGCGGACTGGCGCAGCTGGCGGCGCAGTATCCCCAATGCGTAGAGGTGGAGGGGAATTGCAGATAGGGTCGTGACCTACCACGGGAAGGAGGTATCTCCGTGAGAGAGGTACAGTGGATGCAGTGGTTTGCAGAGGCGGGACCGGCCGATGAGGCGGCCCGGACGGGCGATACGGCTCCCGACGCCGGGGAGCAGGAGGATTTTGCGGCGCTGATCCGGGGCAGGTACAAGGCGGACTTCGACGCCAGAGTGCAGAAGATCCTGGATGGACGGCTGCGGGGCCTGCGGCAGGAGAATGCACGGCTCCGGCAGGAACGGGAGCAGCGGCAGGAGCAGGCCCGTCAGGCGCTGGAGGCCATGGCGGCACAGGAGGAACAGGTGCGGCAGGTCTATCCGGAGTTCCGGTGGCAGCGGGAGATGGAGAACCCGGCCTTCGGACGGCTGGTGTGCGCCGGAGTGGAGCCGATGGCGGCCTATGAGGTGGTGCATCGGGAGGACATCCTGCGGCGGGCCATGGCCTACTCCGCCAAGCGGACGGCACGGCAGGCGGCACGCTCCATCGCCAGCGTGGGCAGGCGTCCGGCAGAGAACGGCGGGCGGTGTGTAGGCGTGACGGGCAGCGATCCCAGAGGACTGACATCCCGTGAACTGGCGGATATCCGCAGACGGGTCATGGAGGGGGAGAAAATCTCCTTCTGATGGGAGCGGCCACGGATGAAGCCGCAGGAAGAACACAACGAAGCGGAGAAAGGAAAGAGGAATATGGAGAAACTGTTCGATCTGCAGGTGTTTGCACAGGAGAACACCCAGACCACCGGCGGACTGTCCGCCGAGATGAAAACCTATTACGGCATGGAGCTGCTGGATAACGCCAAGCCCCAGCTGGTACACAACCAGTTCGCCGCCACCAAGCCCTTGCCCACCGGCGGCGGCAAGACGGTGGAATGGCGTAAGTTCGGCTCCTTCGACAAGGCGCTGACCCCGCTGACGGAGGGCGTGACCCCGGACGGCAGCGGCATCTCCGTCAGCTACATCACCAAGGAACTGGCCCAGTACGGCGACTACACCACGGTATCGGATATGCTGGATCTGACGGCCATCGACGACGTGGTGCTGGAGATCACCGACCGCCATGGGGCCAACATGGGCCTGACGCTGGACACTGTGACCCGCAACGAGATCCAGCAGGGCAAGCAGGTGCTGTATGCTCCGGCCATCGGCGCAGACGGCAGCAAGACGGAGGTCACTGCCCGTGGCGCTCTGACGGCGGCGTGCCGCCTGACCAGCGAGATGGTGGCCAAGGCCGCTACCCAGCTGAAGAAGATGAACGCCCCCACCTTCGACGGCAAGTATGTGTGCATTCTGCACCCCAGCGTGGCCTTCGATCTGCGGCAGGACGAGGCGTGGATCGCCGCACATCAGTATGCCGCCGCCACGGAGCTGTTCTCCGGCGAGATCGGTGAGCTGCACGGAGTGCGTTTTGTGGAGACCACGGAGGCAAAGATCTTCCGGGGCGAGGATCTGGCACAGAACGGCCGCACCTTGCTGGTCAACGGCAAGGTGGAGAATAACGCCGTGGTGGCCTTTGACGGCGGCACCGTGGCGGCGGGCGCTCTAGCGGGCCGGTATGTGCTGCTGGGCGGTGAGCGCCGCCGTGTGGTCAGCAACACCGGCAGCAGCATGACGCTGGACAGCGCCGTGACCGCCGCCGACAACGCCGTCATCTATCCCGGCGAGGGCGGCGCCGAGGGCTGTGCCGTATACGGCTGTCTGTTCGTAGGCAAGGGCGCTTACGGCGTGGTGGATCTCAACGACGGCACGGAGGTCATCGTGAAGCCCCGTGGCTCCTCCGGCACTGCCGATCCGCTGGATCAGCGCTCCAGCGTGGGCTGGAAGGGCGTTCACGCCGCTGCGATCCTGTACGACGAGTACATCGTGCGGGTGGAGTGCGGCTCCTCCTACTCCGGGCAGGACAAGGCCAACTGACAAAGAGAAGCGGAAAACAGAGGGTGCGGGCGGTATCGCCCGCACCCGGCGGACGGAAAGGAGCAGGCAGATGCAGGAGAAAATGAAAACGGTGCTCATCCCCAGAGGACGGAAGAACGAGGAGAATTTCGTGCTGGTATCGGTGAACGGGCGGAACTTCAAAATCATGAAGGGCGTGGAGGTACAGGTGCCGGAGTTTGTGGCGCAGGTGCTGGAGAACGCCCGGATGATGGAGGACGATGCCCGCAGCTATGTGGATCGCATGGCCAACTGAGCGGAAGGGGGAGAGAGAATGGCGACGGTCAAGCAGGTGCTGGAGCAGGTGGACGCCATGCTCCCCAACCAGTACACCACGGCGGAGAAGCGGCGGTGGCTTCTGCAGGCGGAGGGCTTCGTGGTGCGGGAGGTGCATCAGCCCCACGCAGGCGGAGAGGAGACAGAGGTGCCGCCGGAGGACGCCGGGGAGGACACGGTGCTGCTGGTGCAGCCGCCCTATGACGAGCTGTACCGCCACTATGTGGAGGCACAGATCCACTACGCCAACGGGGAGATGGAGCGGTACAACAATGCCTGTGCCGCTTGGAACAACGCCCTGCTGACATACCGGGACTTCTGGTGCCGCAGCCATATGCCCCGGCAGGGGGTGAAGGCGCTGCGGCTGATGTGAGGGGGATGGGATGTTTTTTCAGAAAATGAGCGTGCCGGTGCAGAGCACGGTGACGGTCAGCAGCTTTTTAGGGCTGGACCGGCGGGCGAGAGGAGAGTTAGGCTCCTTCCGGGAGATGGAGAACCTCACCTCCGACGGCTATCCCACCCTGACGGTGCGGCCCAGGCGTGGTCTTGCGGGGCAGGCGGAGTCCCCCGGCGGTATAGCCGCCAAGGATGCGCTGATCTGGGTGGACGGTCACACCCTGTACGTCGGCGGCGTGGCCACGGAGCTGGTGCTGACGGAGGGAAGTAAGCAGCTCATTGGCATGGGCAACTGGCTCATCGTGTGGCCGGACAAGAAGTACATCAACACCGGCGACCTCAGCCGGTACGGCAGTTTGGAGAATCGGGTGCAGACGCAGGGACAGGTGACGCTGTCTCTCTGCGGGGCCAAGGGGGCGGCACTGGGGGATTATCTGGCCTCGGAGGAACCGCCGACGGACCCGGCGGGAGGGTGCCTGTGGCTGGACACCGCCGGAGAGGTGCCGGTGCTGCGGCAGTACGGTGAGAGTGGCTGGAGCATCCGGGAGGATACCTATATAAAAATAGCGGCAGGCGGCATCGGCGTGGGCTTCGCCGCCGGGGACGGCGTGGTTATCGAGGGGTGCCGGGAGGAGAGTCTCAACGGCAGCCATGTGCTGGAGGCGGCGGAGGACGGCGCTCTGGTGGTACCGGGGATGATCGCCGGTCAGGCGACCCAGACGGAGGAACTGACGGTGCGGCGCAGCGTGCCGGAGATGGACTTCGTTATCGAGAGCGGCAACCGGCTGTGGGGGTGCAGATACGGTGTGACAGACGGAAAGGCCGTCAATGAGATCTATGCCAGTAAGCTGGGGGATTTCAAGAACTGGAACTGCTATGCCGGGCGCAGCACCGACAGCTATGTCGCCACCCGTGGCTCCGACGGCCCCTTCACCGGGGCGGCGGACTATCTGGGCAGTCCCCTGTTTTTCAAGGAGGACTGCGTCGAGCGGGTGTATCCCAGTGCGGCGGGAGCGCACCAGATCGTGACGGTGCGGTGTCCCGGCGTCAGGAAGGGCAGCGGACGGAGCCTTCAGACGGTGGAGGGCGTGCTGTACTACCACGGCTGCGGCGGCGTATATGCCTTTGACGGCAGTATGCCCCAGCGGGTATCCCAAGCGCTGGGGGAGGATGAGTATCACGGCGCCGTGGCCGGAGGTGCAGACGGGAAGTACTATCTCTCGGTGCTGGACGCCGAAAATCAGCCGCAGCTGCTGGTATATGATGTGCGGCAGGGGCTGTGGCACCGGGAGGACGACCTGCGGGCGGTGGGCTTCGCCGTCAGCGGCGGCGTGCTGTACGCCATGACCAAGGCGGGGGACATTCTCGCCTTAAAGGGCGGCGGCACGGTGCAGGAGGAGCCTGTTGCATGGCGGGCGGAGACCGGCGATCTGGGACTGGATTCCGGCGAGGGAAAGTACCTGGTGCGTCTGTCTCTGCGGCTGCGGCCGGAGGAGGGCGGCGCTGTCCGGGTAGCGGTGAGCTATGACGAGGGGGAGACGTGGCAGGAGCAGGGCGGCGTCACCGGCAGCGGGCGGCTGCGGGACTGCGTGCTCCATGTGCGGCCCCGGAGGTGCCGGAGACTGCGGCTGCGGATCTATGGCGTGGGCGGCTGCCGGGTATACAGCCTGACGGCGGTGTATGAGAAGGGAAGTGACGGCCCGTGAGCACACTGATGATGCCGCCTAGCCCCCGAGGGTCGGTGCAGGAGCAGCTGGTACGGCAGTATTCGTATCTGTTCCAGATGGCCCAGCAGCTGAATGTGGCGCTGGGACAGCTGGAGAGCGGCGGGACTGCCGCACCCTCCGGCGGCACTGCGGCCCCGGCGGCGGAGCGGGAGCAGCAGTATCAGACCCTGAAGAGTATGATCGTCAAGACGGCGGACACGGTGCAGCGGCGTATGGATCAGCTTTCGGCCAAGCTGATGGGGGAGTATGTGGCGGCGTCGGAGTTCGGCACCTATGTGGAACGGCTCAATGCGTATCTGGAGGCGAATCCGGAGGCGCTGACCCAGTATTACAGCTTCTTTGCAGATCTGCAGGCCAGCACGGAGACGGTGTCCGCCGCCTTTGAACAGTACCGGTTGGAGACGGAGGGCTACATCCGGACGGGTATCGTGTGCTACGATGGGGCGGTGCCGCAGTACGGCGTGGCGGTGGGGCAGAACCTCATCTGCCGGGAAGTGGACGGGGAGACGGTGGTGGAGCAGAACGACTTCCGGGCCACCTTCACGGCCAGCAAGCTGTCCTTCTGGCAGGATGCCAGCGAGGTGGCGTATGTGTCCAACAACCGGTTGTATATCACCAACATCACGGTGCTGGAGGGCATGAGCATCGGGGAGTGGGAGATCTCGTCGGAGAACGGGCTGGTGATCCGGTGGATGGGAGGTTGAGGAAATGGCCAGTATTTACGGAGGGGCCTCCGGCAGCGGCTGGAAGCTGAGGCTTGACTATACGGTGACGCAGGATCGGGCGGCCAACACATCCAGCCTGCGGCTGCGGCTGTATCTGTACGCCAACACCACGGGGTCATACAATCTGGAGAAGGACTCGGCGTACTACGTTTTGCAGGGACAGAAGGTCTATCAGACGTATCAGTACACGGTGCCGGGATGGTATCTGCTGGGAGAGCGGACGGTGACGGTGCGCCATGGGGCGGACGGAAACGGCTCGGTGCAGCTGGGCGGTCAGTGGGTGTCGGATGTGGAATCCAGCTGGACTCCGGCCAGCCTGTCGGTGTCGGCGGCGGTAGCGCTGCCCCGTATCCTGCGGCCCTCGGTGCTGCGGGCGGCGGAACTGACGCTGGGGCAGGCGTGTGTGCTGTCCATTCGTGCAGAGGAGGAGCGGTACACCCACCGGGTGACGTATGCGCTGGGCGGCGCCAGCGGTACGGTGGTGCAGGAGACGGCGCAGCGGGAGCTGACCTGGACTCCGCCGCTGGAGCTGGCCCGGCAGCTGCCTCGATCTGTGGCGGGGACCATGCGTCTGACGGTGACTACCTACGACGGGGACACCACCATGGGAAGCAGTGTCACGGAGTGCAGGGTCTATGTGCCGGATACGGTGCGGCCCACGGCGGCGCTGACGGTGATGCCGGTGAACGACAATGCCGGGCTGGAGCAGTGGGGCGTATTTGTTAAGGGGATGACCCGGCTGAGGTGGCAGGTGACGGCGCAGGGGGCCTATGGGTCCTCCATCGACGGGTGCAGCGTCAGCTGCGGCGGTGTAGGCGGCAGCGGGTTGAGCGGTGTGTCTGCCGGGGCGGTGTCGGTGAGCGGCGAGGTGACGGCTGCGGCCGTGGTGAAGGACAGCCGGGGGCGCAGTGTCTCTGTGGAGGCGGGGCCGGTGACGGTATATGAGTACAGCGGCCCCACCATGACCCGGCCGGCGGTATGCCGGTGCGATGCCGACGGAACGGCGTGCAGCGACGGCGGCTATGTGAAGGTGAAGTGTGGGACGCAGTGCTCTGACGTGGGCGGACGGAATCAGGTGAGCCTGCGGGTGCGCTCCCGGCGTCCCGGCGGGGAGTTCGGCGGCTATACAGCACTGGAGAGCGGTGTGGAGAAGGTGCTGCCGGGATTTTCTCCGCTGCTGTCGTATGAGCTGGAGCTCTCGGCGGAGGATCTGCCGGGGAGTCGGAGAACGGTGGTGTGCGCCATTCCCACGGCGGCGGCTGCGGTGCATCTGGCCTCCGGAGGCACGGCGGTAGGCGTGGGGAAGTATGCCGAGCACGACCGGGCGGTGGAGGTGAACCCGGAGTGGGAGGTCTATGTGAAGGGCAAGCCCCTGTGGGAACTGATCTATCCTGTGGGGAGCCTGTATCTGTCGGCGTTGGACACCGATCCTGGGGTGCTGTTCGGCGGGACATGGGAGCGCATCCGGGACAGGTTCCTGCTGGCGGCAGGCACTGCGTATGGTGCAGGGACCACCGGCGGTGAGGCGGCCCACACGCTGGCGGAGAGCGAGCTGCCCACCCATGCTCACGATCCGGCCAATCAGGCGGGGTATTACGGCTTTATCACCAACAGCCAGAAGGCGTTCACCGTGGGTGATATGGGCGTTCAGAGCGGCAGCGGTCGGTACTATCCCTATGCCCCGGCGGCCTTCGACATCAGCCGCAATACCAAAACGGGCAGCGTGGGTGGCGGAAAGGCCCACAACAATATGCCGCCGTATCTGGCGGTGTACGTCTGGCAACGGACGGCATGAAAAGGAGGAAGAAAGATGGCATCCAATTATCCTACCGTCTACTACGGCTCCTACGGAGAGACGGTAAAGCAGCTGCAGCAGGCACTGAACCAGGTGGGCTATTCGCTGGACGTGGACGGCGGCTTTGGGGAAAAGACCCGTGCGGCGGTGCTGGACTATCAGCGCAAGAATGGTCTGCGGGTGGACGGCGTGGCGGGCAGCGAGACCATGGGGAGCCTGTTGGCCCGGCTGACCCCGGCTACCTCAGGCCCCAGTACCAGCGGTCAGGTGCTCTCCGGCGTGTCGGATGAGACTATGAGTCGGATGCGGCAGCTGGAGAAGGGATATACCCCATCCGATGAGGTGACGGCGGCCCGCGCTCTGTGGGAGAGCCTGCAGGGGCAGAAGCCGGGGGAGTATGAGTCCCGGTTCCAGCAGCAGCTGGCGGCGCTGTATGACCAGATCAGCTCCCGCAAGCCCTATGCCTACGACCCGGAGCAGGACGCCGACTATCAGCGCTATGCACGGCTCTATCAGAGGCAGGGACAGGCGGCCATGGAGGATACCATGGGGCAGGCGGCGGCGCTGTCCGGTGGGTACGGCTCCAGCTATGCCCAGCAGACGGGGCAGCAGGCGTACAGCCAGTATCTGTCGGAGCTGTCGGCCCTGATCCCGGAGCTGGAGAAGCAGGCTCGCAGCCGCTATGAGCAGCAGGGACAGGCCCTGATGGACCGGTACGGCCTGCTGCAGCAGGCTGAGCAGGTGGATTACAGCCGCTGGCAGGATCAGCTGAAGGCGTGGCAGTCCGACAGCGACCGGGCGTATGAGTACTATAACAGCGTGGGGAAGGAGGACCGGGATCTGTACAGCACCATGCTGAAGTACTATGCCGGCAAGGCGGCGGACGAACAGAAGGCCGCCGGAGGCGTGCGGTATGGCAGCGGTCGGACGGTGGAGGGGGAGAAACCCCAGTCCCTCAGCTCCACTGCCAGCGACAGTCTGGAGCGGGCCATGGGTAACTATCTCAAGGCCGGGGATACCCGCAGCGCACAGAACCTTATTACCCTGTACAAGGAGCGGATGACGCCCACCCAGAAGAAGCGCTTTTCGGCGCTGTTTGACAAGTACGGCGCAGCCATCGGCTGGTAAGGACTTGCCAAAGGGCGGCGGGGCGGGTACAATAGAGCCTGACTTGTAAGGGGAGGGCGCTGAGGAATGGCGGGATACTACTACGGACAGCTGAGCAAGGAGAAAAAGGCGGTCTATGATATGCTGGCGGCGGGGTGCGATGCGCTGGCGGCGGTGATCCGGGTGCCGGATCTGGGGACGGAGGTGCTGTCGGACATCTATCTGCGGATGAAGCTGGATCTGCCGCTGCTGTTTTTCGTGACGGGATTTCACTATCGAAAGATGCCGGGGGCGGATCATGTGGAGGTGCTGCCGGACTATCTGTTCGACCGGGGAAAGGTGAAGATGCACCGGCAGGCGGTGACGGCCCGGCTGGAGCGGCTGGCCCGGCCCCTGAAGGGAAAGAGTGACCGGGAGAAGGAGCTGGCCATCCACGATTTCATTCTGGAGAACGTCACCTATGACAAGCTGAAAAAGTCCTATTCCCACGAAATCATCGGGCCGCTGACCCAAGGGGTGGGGGTGTGCGAGGGCATCGCCAAGACGGTGAAGGCCCTGTGCGACGCTGTGGGGCTTCCCTGTATCGTGGCACTCAGCGAGGCGGCGCCGGAGATCGGCGTGCGATACCGGCACACATGGAACGTGGTGACGGTGGAGGGGCAGCGGTATCATGTGGACGCCACCTTTGATAACTCCCTCCAGCGGGGGATGAAGCGGTACGACTACTTCAATCTGGACGACCGGCATATCTTCCGGGACCACCAGAGGCTGGTGCTGCCGCTGCCGGAGTGCAGCGGAGACAAGGGGTACTTCTACCGGTCGCTGTCCTTCACCAAGACGGAGGATGTGGAGAAGCGGGTGCGGCAGGCCCTGCGGAAGAAGCAGGAGCACTTTGTGTTCCACTGGCGTGGCGGCGGGCTGAATCAGGAGATCCTGGGGCAGCTGCTGGAGAAGTGCGCCGGTGCGGCGGCGGAGCGGGGCAAGACCGTGGGCTGCTCCCTGAACCGGGCGCAGGCGGTGATCCAGATGGATTTCTCCGACGCCCCGGCGGGAGAGGTGCTGGTGGAGGAGCCGGACGAGGGACAGAGGCTGTGAATGGGTAAGGATCTCAGGCTCTTGAAGGAGCGAGAGGCGCAAAACCGGGGGTTTTGCGCCTCTTTTTGTTGCACTCAACCGTTGGTTGAATTATAATATCCGTAATTCAACTACGCCGTTATTGCCTTTTCAGGCGGGTTTTTATATGCTGAGAGCACACCATCGATGGACGAGGGCAAGCGTGTTTGCCCTTGTTCATCGATGGTAAAATGAAAGGAGCGAACACACGATGAGTGAGAATTTGTTGGCAGGCCGCATCGCACAGCTGCGGAAAGAGGCGGGCATGACCCAGGAACAGCTGGGCAATGCCCTGGGACTGACGTATCAGTCGGTGAGCAAGTGGGAGAATGGAGTTTCCCATAGTTAAAGATACCACACCAAATATGATGAACCCACGCTTATACACTACCAGCTATAATAAACCGCAA